>Ga0302326_10000061_pt1 | contig 268030 bp, 246 predicted proteins | sample Palsa_T0_3_FD_202264 | JGI IMG/M metagenome (GOLD analysis project Ga0302326, IMG submission 202264) | Peat permafrost microbial communities from Stordalen Mire near Abisko, Sweden - Palsa_T0_3 | ecosystem: Environmental > Terrestrial > Soil > Palsa > Peat permafrost | place: Sweden: Abisko... | reverse complement strand
TTTTTGGTTGTTGGATTCGCCTCCTCATCCATGCGGATAGGCTCCCTCACGGGAGTAACCCGCGTACCCGGGGACAAGCACACTTTCCTTTTTAGAGCTGCGCTTCACGCGCAGCTATAATGTCTAGCCGTTATCACGATCCCTTGCCATCCACGCCATTTGGACCAATCTTACCACCCATGCCGACCATCCGTGAAAAACGAAGTAACGTTAAGTCGCGAGCTATCCGCTTGATCCGGGATTTACCTAAGAGTTCGTCGTGGGACGACCTGATGTATCGAATCTACGTCCGGCAAAAGATCGAATCCGGATTGAGCGATATCAAGGCCGGCCGTGTATACTCTCACGACTCGATTCGCAGGGAATTCGGCGCGGCGTGAAAATCGTCTGGTCGGCCGAAGCGCGCCAGGAACTTCGCGCCATTCGAAAGTTTATCGCACGAGATTCGGAGTTCTATGCCACACGTATGGTGGCGCGAATTGTTGAGCGAGTCGAGACGACCGCCGACCATCCGACACGCGGGCATCCCGTTCACGAATATCCAGAGGCATTATTGAAAGAGGTACACGAGGCTCCCTACCGAATAATTTACCGCATTTCCCAGAACCAGTTATTCGTTATCACTATCGTGCATTTCAAGAAACGCTTCAATTCATGAATTCGGCCAACCAATCACAGGATCCGACGTTTGCCTCAGGCACGTCTCGTGCGGGGCACGAGTGGCGCTATCGTTAACGCGGATCACTACAACGTTCGGCGAAACAAGTGGCTCGTTAATCTTGACCTCTCGTCGAGTATCACTTAAGTAGCACTTATGAAAACGGAACTCGTTACTACTTTGAAACGACGGGCTACGGAGATCATCGCTGACCTGCAGAGCGAGCGCGACCCGATCCTAATCACGCAACACGGGAAACCGGCGGCCTATTTGGTAGACGTTGCCTCTTTCGATGAACTCAATCGCCGCCTTTCTGTTGTCGAGGGAATCGCGCTAGGGGAGCAGGCCGTCCGAGAGGGGCGGGTTTACACTCAAGTGGAAGCGAAGCGGCGCCTCTCGAAATGGCTAAAGTAGTATGGTCGGCGCCGGCGCTATTGCAGCTTGAGGCGATCATCGAGTGTATTGCCCTCGATAAGCCTGAGGCAGCCAAGGCGGTCGCCTCCAGAATCATCGTTACGACTGACCATTTGGAGCAGTTCCTGCAATTGGGGCGCCCGATAAAGGAATTTGGCCGTAAGAACTATCGGCAGGTTTGGATCAAACCGGTTTGGCTATATTATCGTATTGAAGATGCAGGCGTGTATATCCTTCACGTGCGGAGAGCCGAAAAACCGCTACGGATCGAGGATCTAATTGCTGACGACAAATGATCGCGCCGAACCAATCAACGGATCCGACGTTGGCGTCAGGCACGCCTGGTGCTGGGCACCAGGCGCGCCATCCTTAACGCGGATCGATTCAACGTTGATCTAGGCTTTAGGCGATGAGCCTCTCCGACGAACTGCGAAAACTGGCCGAGCTACGACGCGAGGGTGTTCTTACCGACGGAGAGTTTGGCGACGCGAAGCGAAAGTTGCTTGAACAGGAACCCAAGCAGCGTCCGTTTCCTTCGCCGAATGTTGAAGGGGCCCTGGTTGAAGATGACGCAGGTCAAATCGCGCGGAAGACTTATTGGTCCAGTCGGTGGTCTTCGGGCAATCTATTCTTCAGAGATTCAGTCGTATTGGCCGCAGATGGAATAATGTTTCGCAAGAGAAGACTATTTGGGTCGAAGGAGGAGCATATCAATTACCGGGCCATCGCATCGATACGAATAAAGAATGGCATCTTTCTTTCGAATATCTCGATTGAAACGTCAGGCGGGAGTCAGCCAATCTTCATCAATGGCCTGTGGAAGACCGACGCCAAAGAGATTCAAGATGGCATCCGTGCATCACAAGAGAAAGCCTAACCACTCATCAGTTCCGGCGCTCGCCTCGGGCACGCCTCCTGCCGCGCCGGAGCCGCTCCTTCGTTAGCGCGGATCAAATCAACGTTCGGCAAATATGCGCGTAAAGTTGAGGGAAGCGGAGGATAAGGACGTATCGAAAATAGCTGAGTTGCGATCTGCGACAGCCGCCACGTTAACGAAGCGTTTTGGAGTGGGACATTGGTCCGGAATCGCGACCGAAAGAGGGGTGCGCTTCAACATGCGGAACTCTAAGGTATTTGTGGGTCATTACAGGACGAGACTGGTTGCGACGTTGCGGCTGACCACAAAGAAACCATGGGCAATTGATCGGACCTACTTTAGCGCGAGTAAACGGCCTTTGTACCTGCTTGCGATGGCGGTCTCTCCGGATTTACAGCACCAAGGAATTGGGCAGCAGTGCATGGAGCAAGTTAGAGAGATCTGCCGGCGGTGGCCGGCTGATGCTGTTCGACTCGACGCGTATGATGGGCCGGCCGGTGCCGGCATGTTCTATGCAAAATGCGGGTTTCGAAATGTGGGTAGAGCCGACTATCGGGGATGTCCGTTGCTTTACTTTGAATGGGTGTTCTAGAACAGCAGTTGATGACGCCGCCGAATGACTTTCAGGATCCGACGTCTTCATTTGTCACATCTCCCGCTGGTGCGGGAGGGGTGCCATTCGTCACCGCGGATCATTAGAACGTTCTGCAAGAGAGCATAAATCTGCGGTGTCTTATTCTGATTCAGGCCGTCTGCCTCGCGGCATTTGCAGTTGAGGACGCTGTCGAGCTGAAGCCCGTTCATGCGTCCGTGAGCTATATCTATATGCGAGTCGATTGCGTGGCCAATACAGATACGATCGCGCAGATCTTGGTCACTTGGATTGCTCCTGATTCGGCGGCGGAAAAGGCCGGCCTTCGGGTGGGAGACCGACTAATAGCAATCAACGGTGCTCCCGTGGCGGGAAAAAGGCGAAATCAGGTCGTGACCGATTCTGGCAGGGTCGCCATTCGCGGCACCGATGTGACTTTCACTGGGAGACGAGGGATCTTTCGGACGAAATGGTCGCTGATCGCGAACATTGATGCCCATGGTACAATGAAAGCCATAGGGAAGAATGAAGGGTCGAACCAGCCGCAGGAACCGACGGCCGCAGGCACCCGCGGTTCACCCTAAACGTTCGGCGATCTTGAGCGCGTTACGCATCCTCACCTCTGCAGTCATTTTGGGCCTTTCGGGGACGTGTTTTGCGGACGCACTTCAAACATCGGCGGCAAATGACAACGAGATCATGCAGTTGCCGCCTTTCCGTGTTACCGGAGGTTTTTTTGATTTTATCGCGCGAAAAAAAAGAGGAACTCAAATTATGCGCGATGCCAAGGTCACTTGGGTCAGTCCCCCAGTCTATAGGCTAGGCCTTCGAAAGGGCGATTCCATGGAATCCATTGATGGGAAACCTATTAATGGATTGGCGTCCTCAGAGTTCCTCGAATTATTGGATCGAGATCCAACACTCACCAACAAAACGATATTCGAGTTCATTGGCGGCCGATATCTCTTCCTCGTTACTGCCCACATAACGCTCATCTTTTCACCACCGAGGGCAAGAATGCCGAACCAATCACCGGAACCGGTGCCTTCGCCAGGGATGCCTCCTGCGGGGCAGGAGTCGAGCCGTCCTTAGCACTGTTCATATCAACGCTATCCAGAGATTTTCCTCCCATGAATAAGAAACCCACAATCCTCGTCCTGATTGCCGTCGCACTCGCTTCGACTGGGCATTTGATTGCCGACACTTCATCAACGCCAGCCGGCGACCCCGCGCAGCGCGTTACTGGTATCGGAGGCTTTTTCTTCCACGCAAACGATCCACAAGCGCTGGCACGGTGGTACCAGGAGAAGCTGGGGATCGATCTCGTACCCTCGGACTACGGTGGAAAACCTTGGACCCAGGAGGCCGGTCCCACTGCTTTTGCACCGTTTCCGAAGGACACCAAGTTCGGAAAAGAGGATCAGTGCTGGATGATTGACTTCCGAGTCAATGATCTCGACGCCATGGTCGCTCAACTTCGCGCATCCGGAGAGAAGGTCAAAGTTGATCCCACGGTGTACCCGAATGGTCGATTTGCCCGGCTGCGCGACCCGGAAGGCAATCCCGTGGAGCTATGGGAGCCGAAGAGACATGGCTAACCAACCGGCGAATCCGAGGCCTTTGTCCGTCAAGGCCCCATGGTGCATAGTCCGTTCCCTTATGCCCCGCACTGCTCCCTGAAGGGTCTTACTCGTTTGCGACCGGGCCAACGCGAGGCGGTTCAGGCCCTGGAGTTTCCAAATATTCATTCGTTGTGAGCGAGGTGGCTGTGTATGAAATGGACGGCCTTGAACACAGGAAGCTCCTATCGATCTCCGGCTAGCCGATCACTGGATCCGACCCCTACGACCCTCGCGCCCCGTGCGGGGCGGAAGCCGCGCCGAGACTAGGAGCAGGTCATTTCAACGTTGGGCGATCGTCCCCGAGAAACTGCCGTGAGACCGATCCATAAGGTCGCCTTGATTCTCTGCGGGTACTTCGTGTGTTTCCTCGTGGCGTCCGCAGCGTTTGCCTTGCGCGTCGCGGACACAAGCGGGCCGGCGAGTCAGGCGGCGGGCGGCATGTACGGGTTCGGAGACGCAACGCTTTTCGTCGCCGTGTTCGGGCTGTCCGCCCTCGTTCCAACAGGCGCAGCGCTGTTCTTCCTTAGGCCCTACCGTCCCTGTTGGGTGATACTCTCGGCTTTGGGCCTCGCTCTTGCGGTCACGGGAGTCACGGCCGCAATCCTCTTCACCCTTGGCAGAGGTGAGTCGGCCTCGCACGTGGCAGCATGGGCTCAGCTCTCCCTACTGAGAATCCTCGTTTCACCGCTCATGGCGCTCGCATTTCTTGCATGCGCGGTCCTATCGCCCCACCGCGGGCCCCGGCTCGCGTTTCTCGCGGCAGCCGCGGTGGAGATGGCGGTGAGCGCGTACGCGGGGGCCGTCTGGCTCGTCCCTCTGTTCCTCCATGGGCTGCGGTTCTCCGCGTAGGAGCGGAGTTTGACCTATGGCCTCGCAGCCTGGCCGCTCGCGGGATCCGACGTTTGCCCCGGGCGCGGCCCCTAGGCTGTCACCGTCTCAAGGGAGCAGCCGTCGGCCTCCTCGGCGGGCGTCTCGCAGTTGGGCCGCGCGATGACCCCGGGGTAGGGCTCGAGGGAAAACTCCTCGCCCGCGCGCCCAAGGAGGTGGCGGTCGCAGATCTCGAAGAGGGACGCCTCGGATTCGGCGCGCCGCATCTCGCGCAGGAACTCACCCCGGGGATCGACCCCCTGGCCGACGAAATTGAGGTACTTCTTCATCTTGTTGACGTGCGCCCTCTCTGGGACCTCCGGCTCCCGGGTCGCCCGGTAGAGGCGCTCGACGTACTCGCGCACCTGGGAGAGCGAGACGCGGGCGGGCGCGCCTCCCGCGAACCGCTCCCTGCACTGGGCGAAGATCCACGGGTTGCGGATCGCATGGCGGCCGATCATGACCCCCACGGCGCCCGTGTCGCGCACGACCTCGGCGGCCCTGCCGGCGGAGGTCACGTTGCCGTTCGCGAGGACGGGGCAGGGCACACGCGAGGATGCGCGGGCGATCCGGTCATAGTGCACCTCGCTCCGGTACATCTCGCGCACGGTCCTGCCGTGGACCGTGAGGAGGTCGATGCCGCTCGCGGCCACGATCGCGAGGATGCGGTCGAACTTGGAATCGTCCTCGAAGCCGATCCGCATCTTCACCGTGAGGAGGCCCGGGACGGCATCCCGGAGGGCGCCGAGGATTGCCTGGATCCTCTCCGGGTCCCGCAGGAGGCCTCCGCCCACGTTCTTTCGGTAGACCTTGGGCGCGGGGCAGCCCAGGTTGAGGTCGATCCCGGCGACCGGATGCCTCGCGAGTTCGGTCGCGGTCCGCACCAGGTGGGGGATGTCCTCGCCGATCATCTGGGCGAAGACGGGCCGGCCGGTGTCGTTCTCGTCGATGCTGCGCAGGATGTGGCGCTCCGGCCGGGACTGCGCGTGGACCCTGAAGAACTCGGTGAAGAAGTAGTCGGGCGCGCCGTACGCCGAGACGACCCGCATGAACGCGAGGTCCGTCACGTCCTGCATGGGCGCGAGCGCCGTCAGGGGCTGGCCCTGCGCCAGCTGCGCCGGCAATCCTCGACCCGCGGTCAGGCGAGCTCCTCCCCAGGCTCGTCCTCTGCCTGCTGGCGGCGAAACAATTCCAGGGTCTCGGTGCGGTCCTCCTCCGCGTCAAAGACGGCGCGGGCCACGTAGATCGGGCGCTTGTGCTGGAGCGAGAGGACGATCGAGTCGCTGGGACGGGCGTCAATCTCGACGATCTTCGTCCCCAGCTCGTTCTCCATCGTCAGGAGGATGCGCGCAAAGAAGGTCCTCTCGCGGGCGTCGTTGATCACGATCCGCTCAAGCCGGGTGCCCAGGCCGAGGAGGATGCTGCCGATAAGGTCGTGCGTCAGGGGCCGGTCCTTCTTGACCCCGTCGAGCGTCATCTGGATCGCGTTGCCCACGAAATGGTCGACATAGATGACGAACGTCTTCTCGTCGTTCCCGATGAAGACTGCGCAGCAGTTCGGAGTGGGCATGACGCCCTTGACGGTGGCGGCTACGACGTCGTTTTGCATCGATTTGGGTCCCCTTGAGTTTATACGGCAAGTCTGACCCCGGCTTGCGCAAAGGGCAAGCGGCGCGAATGCCCGCGGCGGGCGCCCGGCTAGTCGAAGCCGATGAGGCTGATTCCCCAGGAGCGGGCCTTCTCGAGGACGGCGCCCTTGTCGAGGATGATGACGCCCGTCGACTTCAGCGCGGCCGCGCGGATGCCGGCGTCGCGCATCGTCTCCAGGGTCCTCAGGCCGAAGCACGGGACGTCGAAGCGGAAGTCCTGGCGGCCCTTGACCGTCTTCACGAACAGGGTATCGCCCGACTTCAGGGCGCCTGCGCGCCGGAGCATCTCGTCGGTGCCCTCGAAGGCCTCGACCGCCAGGACGGTGCCCTTGCGCACCACGCAGCCCTGGCCGATGTCAAGCCGCGCGCACTCGGTGGCGATGTGGACTCCGTGGTCGACGTACTCCCCTTCAATCGGGAACCTGTCCCCGGTCATGCTCCCCGGGGAGGCAAGCTGGTCGTCCAGGAAGGCGCGCGCGTCGAGGAGCCGGACGCCGAGCGCCTCGATCTCCTTCGCGATGGCCCCAAAGATGGTCTCGGCGTTCCTGAGCTTGAGCGAGAGGAGGATCTGGGCGGCCTTGAGGTCAGGCCGGAGCCCGTCGAACAGGCGCCTTGGCGTCACCATGCCGGCCATGAGCGCGTAGCCCGCCCCGAACTCCCCGAGGAGCTTGAGCGTCCTGCCGACCTGGCCCACGTGCACGCTGTGCCGCTCGCCCTCGGGGAACGAGGCGACCAGCCCGGGGTCGGTCTCGCCCTCGAACGCGATCAGACGGAGCGGGATGCCCGCGGCGCGCGCGGACTTGGCGACCAACTGCGGGTAGATCCCCTGGCCCGCGATGAGCGCAAGCGGCCGCCCGGGATCGAACGCCTCGGGGAGGTAGGCTGAAGGGGTCTTCGGCACGGACATCGGGCCGCTAGGTCTGCGCGCCGTAGTACTTCTTGTAGCTGCGGTAGTAGCGGTAGTTCGAGTAGTACTCGATCCGGCGGGGCGACAGGCCGTTCAGGACGATGCCAAGGATCTCGTTCTTCCCCTCCCGGAGGGCCTTGATGTAGAGCTTGATGTGCTTGCGGTAGGCCCGGTTGAAGCGGCAGACGTAGATGACCTCGTCCGTTCGCTCGGCGACCAGCATCGCGTCGGAGACCGCCCCCATCGGCGGCGAATCCACCACCACGAGGTCGAACTGCTTCTTCACGCGCTCAAGCAGCTGGGGGAACACCGGGTTCTCAAGGATCTCGGTCGGGCTCCTCGACCTTCCTCCCGAGGGAAGCATCCAGAGGTTGTCGGCCAGCTTGACGATCCCGAGGTGGAGGTTCGTCAGGATGTCGCCGTCGAGCGAGGCCCCGTTTTCGTACCACGAGATGATCCCGGAGGTGTTCGGCTGGCGGAAGTAGCGGTGAAGCATCGGGCGGCGCAGGTCGCAGTCCACGAGGAGCACCTTCTTGCCGTGCCGCGCAAAGCAGGCCGCCAGGTTGCACGAGATGAGCGTCTTTCCCTCGCCTGGGATCGTGCTGGTGACCAGGAGCGACTTCGGGAAGTCGAGCTTCGACTGGATCTTGACGGAGCTGTAGAGGCCGAGGAAGGCCTCCTGGCCCGACTCGCTCCCGGAGCCCAGGGGCGAGGAGAGGTTGATCTTCTCGTCGTCCTTGAGGGCGGCAAGCTGCGGGATGATGCCGAGGAGTTGGACGCCGATGAAGGACTCGACGTCCCACGCGCTCTTCACCCGGTCGTCGACGAAGCCCAGGGTAATGGCGATGCCCAGGAAGACCATGACCCCGAGCCCGAAGCTCGTGCGGGCGGCCGAGCTCATGTTGGGGGAGATGGGGCCCCCGGGGACCTGGGCCCGGTCAAGCGGGTGGAGCGAGATCTTGTCCAGGTTCTTGAGAGTCTGCGTCTGGTTCAGGCGCTCCTGGATTTCAACCCAGTAGCCCTTCGCCACGTTGGCCTTGTCCTGGAGCGAGTTGAAGTCCACTTGGAGCGACCGCAGGCTGAGCTCCTTGGCCTCCTGGTTGTCGTACTCCTTCTGGAGCGCGTTCACGCCGTCGCGGGCGGCGGAGAGGCGCGTCTCCAGGTCCGCGATCGCGAGATCGACCGCCCTGGCGAGCTGGATCTTGATGACGCGGATCTTGTCGGCGTTGTCGATGACCTTCGGGTGCTTCTCCAGGTACCGCTCCATGAGGAGGGCCTGCGTCTGCTCCGCGTCGCTCAGCTCGGCCTTGAGCCCCGGCACCGCGCCGTAGGTGGCGATGTACGAGATCTCGAGCAGGTTCTTGCCCGCCTTCTGGAAGTCCGTGACCTCCTTCTCGAGCTCCTGGACGCCAAGGAGGTCGAGCCGCGCGGTCGTGAGCGCATCGTTGACCGACTTCAGGCGGTCGGAGACGATGTTCATGCTCTTGTCGAGCGAGACCAGGTTGTGCTCGCGCATGTAGTCCTCGAGCTTCCTCTCGGCGTCCTCGGCGACCTTCTGCAGCTGATCGGAGCGCGCCTTCAGGTAGACGACGGCGTCCTCGTTCTTTCCGCCGACGCTCTCGTAGAGGTAATTCATGAACTGCTCGACGTACCGGTTGGCCACGAGCGCCGCGGCCTCGGGATCCTCGTGGCGCACCGTGATCGTGATCAGGTAGCTGTTGCGCAGGGGCTCGGCGTCGACCCAGCCCAGGACCGCGCCGACGGGCGGGGGGCTCGAGCCCGGCGGGAGCTGCTTGAGCGCGGCCCGCTGCAGGATCCTCTGCTCCTCGGGCGTGAAGGAGTTGATGACGCTCGCCCGGAGCCTGTTGCTCTGGATGTCGTGGATGTAGGTGTTCATGTCGTCGTCCGACCTGACGGACGGGTCCACGACGCCCTCGCTCGTGACGACGGTCTCGGGCTTCTCGAACTGGAGCGACGCCGTGGCCTCGTAGATCGGGGTCTTGTGCTTCTGCCACACGTAGAAGCCCAGCGAGACGACGAGCGCGATCGGGAGCGCGACCCAGACCCGCTCGCGCATGATGATGTAGTAGTCGCGCAGGGTCCGGCGCTCGATGATCGTGTCATCGGGGTCGCCCCCTTGCGCGGAATGCCCGTGTCCCCTGAAAGGCGTGTTGGTTTCGGCCATGTGTGGTCCTGGAGGGGGCCGCCCCTCAGATGATGCGCTCCGGGACGTAGACGATGTCGTCGGGCTCGAGGACGAGCGCGCTGTTCTCGCCGTTGCTCTTCGCATTGCCCTTGCCCTTGATGAGGCTTTCCACGTCGAGCGTGATGACGCGCGTCGAGCCGTCGGGAAGGATCCGGGTCACCCGGACCGCGGTGCCCTCCGCCGTGTCGGTGAATCCGCCGGCCCTGGTCACGAGGTCGAGGACGGTCATCGACGACTCGACGGGGAGCGGGAAGCGCCCCGGGTTCTTCACCTGGCCGTTGATCGAGACCTCCCTGGGCGCGTACTCCTCGACCGCCACGGTCACCTCAGGGTTGCGCAGGAACCTGCCGTTGATGTAGGCCGACTCGATCGTCCTCTCGGCCTCGCTCAGCGTCTGCCCGGACACGCGGACCTCGCCGACAAGGGGCAGGTTGACGGTTCCCTTCGAGTCGACCCGCGAGATCAATGAGAGGTCGTCCTCCTGGAAAACCCTGATGTTGAGCTTGTCGGTCGAGCGGATCCTGTACGCGGGCGCACGCCCGGGATTTGCGTCCGCCTGCGAATCGTCGGCGCGGGCGGAGCGCAGGCCGGCCGAGATCAGCGCGGCCGCGGCAATCATGATTCTCAATGCTGGGTTCATGGCGGCTCGCTCTACCAGTGCGACGAAAGGCCCCCTTCGAACTCCTCGCGGGGGAATTCGGCGAAGGCCAGGCTGGACCAGTTCCGGTAATAGGTGCACGTGACGAAGACCTTCAGGTGCTTGTTGACCGCGTAGTAGTAGCTCGCGGTCGCCGTGGCGAACGTGTCGACGCGCTGCTTGCCGCCGGGTGTGGTGTCGCCCTCGGCGCCGAGGAACGCGTTCTGGCCGCCGGAGAGGTCGAGCGACATGTTCGCCTTCGCGGTGAACGAGTCCCGGAACGTGACCCCGACAACGGTTGCCTCGACCGACAGCGCCTCCGCCGTCGTCGAGAAATTCCGCGAGATGTCCGCGGAGACCGTCATCCTGCGGCTCAGGTTCCAGTTCATCGTGCCGCTTGCGGACCAATCCTGCGTGCTGACCGAGAAGGGTCCCGAGGCGCCCGTCGGCGTCCTCATGTCGTAGCCGGCCTGGAGGGAGCCGTTGAAAGGCCCAATCACCTTTCCGCTCACGCCGACCGAGAGCGACTTGTCCAGTTCGTCGCCGGCCCCCTTCGCCTCGTCCGTGAGCACCGACTGGTAGCTCACGAAGAGGTCCCGGACCTCATTGAGGATGTAGTAGAGGTACAGGCTTCCCGTGTAGGTGGTCTGGTTTGTGAAAAGGTCCTGGTCCTGGTAATTCACTCGGGCGTAGGCAAGGGATCCGGATATCGAGTAGCGCTCTATCACAGGGTATTGAAAATTGAGGCCTGCGTTGTAGTTCCAGGAGATGTCACGCGTATTGACGTCAACATCCGCCCTGTCCGTGCGCGCGACGCCGAACGACATCGTCCCGGTCGTCCTGCCGCTCTGCTTGGTGAATTCCGCCTTTAGGCTCGGGTCCACGTAGTCCTGGCTCCTGAAGTCGGCAAAGCGTGCCCAGTCCAGCGACGCTGTCACGTTGACGCCTATCCAGCCCGCTCTCCTCACGAAGTCCGTGCTGAGCGTCCCGGCGTACACGAGGCTGCCCTGGTTCTCCGCGTTCGTGAAGACATTCGTGTCGTAGGTCGTGTTGAACGTCGCGTCGACGAACAGATGGTCCCTGCCGTCCTCGAGTGAGACCAGCGCCCGCGCTCGGGGGGCGGAGACGGCGACCGCCGTCACGGCTGCGGCCGTGAGCAATCGGTGCTGGAATTTCATGGACTCCGTGCAGGATGGGGCGGCCGCTTTACCGGCCGGTTAGGTTTGCCGCGCTCACCGTCGGAGCGACCGGCGGGTTCGCCGGCACCACGGGCACCGCCACGATCTCGTTGCCGCCCGCGTCGGGGTCCTGCGCCCCGTCGAAGACCGTGATGGCGCCGTCCTTGCGGGCCTCCACGTCAAAGTAGACAAGCTTCCTGGCGTCGTCGGCCGTCGTGACCCGGTACTCGAGCCACTCCTCGGACTCGCGCTCGGAGCCCGACGTAATGGACTGGATGGTCACGATGTTGCCCTCGCCCGGCCTGCCCGGCCGCACGATGATCTGCTGGCCGGGCTTGATCTCGTGGGGGACGTCCAGGGGGCCGGCCGTGACGGTCGCGTCGCCCGAGACCATCGAGATCTCCGTGATATTGTCGCCGGCCTCGATCACCGCCTGGCGCCCGCGGATGTTCGCGGTGGCGAGCGAGGTCTCGTAGACCATCGTGCTCCCGGCCGCCATGTTGCTCGTCGAGACCCCGATCACGCCATAGTCGAGGTAGAGGTGCGTCTGCGAGACCGAGGGCTCGATGTCCATGTCCGTCCGGTTGGCCCTGAACGGCTCCTGCTCGAAACCGCGCACCTCGAAGCGCGTCTCGACGTCGGTGAAGATGCCCGTGCCGTTCGAGAGGACGAGGGAGACGGTCGAGCCCGCCTTGGTCTGGATGACCGTGCCCTGGGCCCTGTAGACCGACTTCTTCGTCAGGTCGTCGATCTCCTTGCCCGTGTCGATCTGCGTGTCGCCCTTGGTTTCGGCGACGAAGATCTTGCTGGCGGGGCTCTTCGCCAGGCCCTGGGCGCGCGCAGCGGCGGCGATGCACATGAGGGCGACGAAATAGCCGAGAGAGGAACGAGTTCTTTTCACTCCGAAAACCTACGTTCTTCCGTCAATCTCCGCAAGAGAGTATAAACGCTTAGATTCGGGGCGGTAATTGCTTATCATGCAAAGCCCCGCGGCGGCGGCGGGCCAGCGGGTTCTGGCAGGAGAATGCCGCTACGAATGTGGAACAACCAGGTTGAGGATTCGCCCCGGCACATAGACGACCTTGGTGATCGTCTTTCCCGCGAGGAACGGGGCCACCTTGGGGTGGGCCCTCGCGAGTTCCACCGCCCTCTCCTGGGGCAGGTCCACCGGCGCGAGCTGGTCCCCGCGGTGCTTGCCGTTGACCTGAAAGACGAGGCGCGCCTCGGCGTTTGCGACGACCGCGGGGTCGTACGCCGGCCACGGGGCCTCGGCGGCCCGGCCGGGCGCGCCGAGGCGCGCCCAGACCTCCTCGCAGAAGTGGGGGGCGAAGGGGGCGAGGACCTGGATGAACGCGAGCACCGCAGCCCGGCTCACCGTCGCCTCCTTGTGAAGCGCGTTCTCGAAGATCATCATCTGCGAGATGGCCGTGTTGAACCTGAGGCCCTCGATGTCGTCGCCGACCTTGCGGATCGTCTCGTGAAGGAGCTTCTGGAGCTCCGGCCTTTCCCGCGCGTCCTCCACGATCCTCGCGTTTGCCCTTCCGTCCTCGCCGACGCAGTCGTGCCACACCTTCTGCAGGAAGCGGTGCACGCCCTCGATGCCCCTCGCGTTCCACGGCTTCACCGCCTCGAGCGGCCCCAGGAACATGAGGTAGAGGCGCAGGCTGTCGGCGCCGTGGCTCTCGATGATGGTGTCCGGGCTCACCACGTTGCCGCGGCTCTTCGACATCTTCTCCCCGTCCTCCCCGAGGATGGTGCCCTGGTGAAAGAGCCTGCGAAAGGGCTCGTCGGTCGCGACCGCGCCCATGTCGAAGAGCACCTTGTGCCAGAAGCGGGCGTAGAGCAGGTGAAGCACGGCGTGCTCGGCGCCCCCCACGTAGAGGTCGGGGCCGCCCCAGTACGCGAGCGCGGAGGGCGAGGCGATCGCCCTGTCGTTGCGCGGGTCCGTGAAGCGCAGGTAGTACCAGCAGGAGCCCGCCCACTGCGGCATCGTGTTCGTTTCGCGCCGCGCGCGCATCCAGGACGGCCCCCGCGGCATCGGCCCCGACTCCGGCACGGCCTCGCCCGTCTCGCAGTTGTGCCAGACCGAGACCCAGGAGGGGACGTTCGCGAGCGCGCTCTCGCCCGTTCCGCTCGGCAGGTACGACTGGACTGGCGGAAGCTCAAGGGGGAGCGCGGATTCCGGAAGGGGAACGGCGAAGAGGACCTGGCCGTCCTGCTCGTAGGAGACCGGGTCCTTGGGAAGCGCGTCCCCAAGGAGCGCCGAGGCGCGCGCGAAGTCTTCCCTGCCCACCCAGACGATGGGGATCGGCTCCCCCCAGTAGCGCTGCCGGGAGAATAGCCAGTCGCGCAGCTTGAAGTTCACCGTGGCCCGGGCGTCACCCCGCGAGGCGAGGTCCCCGGTGATGCGGCGTTTTGCCTCCCGCCAGTCGAGCCCGTCGTATCCCTTTGACCTGACGAGGGTTCCCTCTCCGACGTAGGGGAGGTTGGGCTCGTCCGCGGGAGTGCTCCCCGGCGGCACAATGACCTCGACCACGGGAAGACCGTAGCGGACGGCGAACTCGTAGTCGCGCTCGTCGTGCGCGGGGACTCCCATGATGGCGCCGGTCCCGTAGCCGCCGAGGACGTAGTCGGCCACCCATATCGGCAGCCGGGCCCCGTTGACCGGGTTGAGGGCGTACGAGCCCGTGAAGACCCCGGTCTTCTCCTTCGCGAGATCGGTGCGCTCAAGGTCGCTCTTCGACGCGGCAATCCTGCGGTAGTCGCCGACCGCGTCCCTCTGCGCGGAGGAGGTGAGCGCCTCGACAAGCGCGTGCTCCGGCGAAAGCACCATGTAGGTGCATCCAAAGAGCGTGTCGGGCCGGGTCGTGAACACCCGCAGCCCTCCGAGCCCGGGCTTCTCCAGGGTGAAGTCGACCTCGGCTCCCTCGCTTCTCCCGATCCACGCGGCCTGCATCCGCTTGGTCGAGTCGGGCCAGTCCAGCCCCTCGAGGCCGGCGAGGAGCCGGTCGGCATAGGCCGTTATCCGAAGGACCCATTGGCGCAGGTTGCGCCGCTCGACGGGGTAGCCGCCCACTTCGCTCCTGCCGTCGACGATCTCCTCGTTGGCGAGCACCGTGCGCAGCTCGGGGCACCACCAGACGGGGCGCTCGTCGACGTAGGCGAGGCCCCTGCGGAAGAGCTGCAGGAAGATCCACTGGGTCCAGCGGAGGTAGGCCGGGTCGGTGGTGTCGACCTCGCGGTCCCAGTCATAGGAGAAGCCGAGCGCCCTGATCTGTCGCCTGAAGTTGGCGATGTTGTTCTGGGTGTTCTCGGCCGGGCGGGTGCCCGTCTTCACGGCGTGCTGCTCCGCCGGGAGCCCGAAGGCGTCCCAGCCGATGGGGTGGAGGACGCTGTAGCCCTTGGCCCTCCTGTGGCGCGCGATGATGTCGGTTGCGGTGTATCCCTCGGGGTGGCCTATGTGCAGTCCGGAGCCCGACGGGTAGGGGAACATGTCGAGCACGTAGTACTTGGGTCGGGACGGGTCCTCCCGGGACTTGAAAGAGCGGTTTTGCTCCCAGAAAGATTGCCAGCGGCGCTCGATTTCGTGAAAGTCGTAGTCTTTGCACTCGGTAACCATCGTGTAAAACCTGCCACTGTGAGCCATTCACATTTCCGGTCAATCTTGGCCGCCGTCGCCCTGCTTCTGGCCCCCGTGGCGGCCCGTGCCTCGATGAGCGGCGGATTCGACCGGCTTCTCGACTCCGTCGTGCGCATCGACGTGCGCGAGCTCAACTTCGAGGAGGGGGTGCGCAGGATCGACGCGAGCATTGGCTCGGGCGTCATTCTGTCACAGGACGGGCTCATCCTCACGAACGCCCACGTCGCCGGCCCGAAGTCCGTCGAGATCAACGTGACGCTCTCCAACCTCGAGCGGGTGGGGGCCCGCCTCGTCGGCTGGGACCACTGGACCGACCTTTCGCTTCTCAGGATCAACCTCGACGACGCCAAGAGGCGGGGGCTCGCGTTCAAGCACGCGGAGTTCGGCGACAGCGACAAGCTCTACGTGGGCGAGACCGTCTACGCGGTGGGGACCCCCCACGGGCTCACGCGCACGGTGACCCGCGGGATCATCTCGAACAACAACCGCTATTTCGAGGACACCGAGGGGGTCGACGGCTACGAGACCGGCAACTTCAACACCTGGCTGCAGACCGACGCGGCGATCAACCCGGGCAACTCGGGCGGGCCGCTCGTGACCGAGGACGGCCGCATCGTGGGGATCACCTCGCGGGCCTACCTCGGGGCGAACAACCTCGGCTTCGCGATCCCCTCCACCACCGCAAAGCGCATCGTGGACGGGCTCGTGCGCGACGGTTCGATCACGCGCAGCTACGTGGGCATCGTGCCGAAGGCGCTGCAGGACCTGGAGGGGTTCTATGACGTGGCGACGAACACCGGCATGCTGATCGACAGCGTTGAGGTGGACTCGCCCGCGGCCGCCGCCGGCCTGCGCGCCGGCGACATCGTCCTCGCGATAGACGGCAGGAAGGTGGACGGGCGGTTTCCCGAGCAGCTGCCGCCGATCGAGAACCTGATCGCGAGCCAGCCCGTGGGCTCGCAGCTCGAGCTCACCTACAAGCGGGCCGGGGCGGAGTCCACGGCCACCCTTCTCACGGCGAAGCTCGAGAGCCGGATGGGAGAGGAATGGGTCTCGGACGCCTGGGGGATCGGCCTTCGGAAGGTGTCCCGGGCTTTCGCGCGCGAGAACCAGCTCTCCGACGACACCGGGGCCCTCGTCATCGGGGTGCAGCAGGGGTTTCCCGCGGACGTCGCCGGCCTTCAGCGCGGCGACATCGTGACGAAGATCAACCAGGTCCCGGTGGACTCGCTCGATGTCGTCCGCGCGGTCGACGCGGCGTACTCCGCGAAGCCCGGCCCGACCCTCTTCGAGGTCCAGCGGGAGCGGCGCGTCTCGCTCATCGTCCTTAAGCCGTGAAGCGATTTATCCCCGTCCTTGCGCTCGCGTCCCTCCTCGTCCCGGCGCGCATGCGCGCCTCGGACCTGACTGCCCTCTGGTCCGAGCGCGTCAAATGCACCGTGGCCGTCGAGTACGTCACCCAGACGGAGCTCGAGCGGCGCCCCACGATCGCCTACGGGACGGTGGTCGACTCGGCGGGCACGATCATCCTGCCCTCGGCCGCCATCGACCTGAGGATATCCCCTAAGCAGATCAAGGACTTCAAGGTGTACCTTCCCGGGGACCCGGAGGGCTACCCGGCCCAGTACCTCGGGCGCGACGCGTACACGGGCTGGCATTTTGTCCGGGCCGGTGCGTCCATCCTGGGCAGGCTGGTGCCGGTGACGGCGTTCGCCGGGTCGGGGCCGCCCCGCGAGCCAGAGCTCGGCGAGCTCGTGTGGGGGATAGGGCTGCGCAACAAGGACGAGGACTTCACGCCGTACATCCTCCAGAGCCACGTGGCGCTGATCCAGGCCCTTCCCCAGCAGACGGCGATCGCGCAGCAGGAGGTCGCGGGGCCCGGGCTGCCCGTATTCGACCAGGACGGCCGCTTCGCTGGCCTGGGCGCGAGCTCCTTCGGCCAGACCTTCCTGGAATTCTCAGGTGACGACCGAGGAGGGGCCCCCATCATGCTCGTCAACCTCGAGGAGAGCAGCGCCTTCCTCGTGGCCTCGGAGGTGCTTCCCTATTTCGGGCGCATACCGAAGAACGTCGTCGGGCGCCCGCTCTCGTGGCTCGGGGCCTACGGGCTGGAGCCCATGGACCGCGAGGTCGCCGCGTTCCTCAAGCTGCAGTCCCAGTCGGGGGCGGTGGTGAGCGAGGTCCTGGAGGGCAGCCCCGCCGAGAAGGCGGGCCTCAAGGCCCGCGACATCATCCTTGGAGTGGACGGGACGCCCCTGCCGCGCTTCCGCCCGGACCGGGTGGTCGTCGACTACGTCGAGCGGCTGATCGCGGTCCGGTCGCCGGGCGACACGATGACGCTCTCGGTCCTGCGGGGCGCGGACCGCATCGAGCTCAAGGCGACGCTTGCCGACGAGCCCCGCCTCGTCCGCGAGGCGGACCGCACCTACTTCGAGAAGATCGGGTTCACGGCCCGGGAGTTCGTCTATGGGGACGCCGTCGCCCGGCATGCGAGGACGAGCGAGCTTGACGGCGTCGTCGCGCACCTGGTGAAGCCCAACAGCCCGGCGGACATCGCGGGCCTGCGCCCCGACGACTGGATCAAGGAGATTGACGGCGCCGAGATCCCCGACTTCGCCTCCGCCGTCGAGAAGCTAACCGAGATCGAGAAGGACCCGACGCGGGCGGAGACCGTGTTCCTCGTGAGCCGCGGGGGCGACACGGCGGTCCTTCGGATCAAGCTGCGCTAGAGCGCCGAGCCCGCCATGCGCCTCGCGATCAACGCCCTCACCGACGAGCTTCGCCGCCTCAGGGCCGGGGGGGTCGGGAGCGTGTCGGTCTCGCAGGACGGCCTCGACGCCCTGCGCAGGTCCATGGCGAGGCGCCCCGCGGCCCCGGCGCCGGCCGCGGAGCCCGCCGCCCCGGCCGCCGCCGCCCCGCCGGCCCTGGCCCCGCCGGTCGTCGTCCTTCCGGACGGCGACAAGGCCGCCCAATGGTCGGCCCTCTGCCAGAAGGTGCTCGCGGATCCCGCCTGCATCGCGCGGGTGCGCCCGGGCAGGAAGGTCGTTGTCGGCGTGGGCAGCCTCGATGCGGCGATCATGTTCGTCGGGGAGGCGCCGGGCGCGGAGGAGGAGGTCCAGGGAGAGCCCTTCGTGGGGCCGGCGGGCCAGCTCCTCAACAGGATGATCAGCGGGATGGGGCTTTCCCGGGCCGAGGTCTACATTGCGAACATCATGAACTGGAGGCCCGAGCTTCCCACGGGTGCCGACGGCGTCCAGGCCGGCAACCGGCCGCCCACCGAGGCCGAGATGGCCCACTGCCTGCCCTATCTGCGGGCGCAGATTGGGATCGTCGGCCCCAGGCTCCTGGTCGCGCTTGGCGCCACGGCCGCCAAGGGGCTGCTCGGCGCCCGCTCCTTCGGGGCGCTCGGGGAGGTCCGGGGGCGATGGCACGATTTTGGCGGCACGCCGCTGATGGTCACCTACCACCCGAGCTACATCCTGCGCAACCCGACGAACCGGACGAAGCGCCTCATCTGGGAGGACCTGCTCAAGGTCATGGAGCGGGCGGGCCTCGCGATCACGGACAAGCAGCGGAATTTCTTCGCGACCCCATGAGAAAAGCCCGCACGCTCCTCGTCGCGGCCCTTGCCGCAGCCTGCCCGCTGGCCCACGCCGCCGACGAGAGATTCGACTTCGAGGTCCTGCGCTACCAGGCGAAGGTGCTCGCCGACAGGCCCTATTTCCCCGGGAGGAGCACGGTGCCCGAGTCGCTTCTCAAGCTCACCTACGACCAGTACCGCGACATCCGCTTCAAGGCGGACGAGGGCCTGTGGCACCGCGACCGCCTGCCGTTCGAGATCCAGTTCTTCCACCCCGGCTTCAATTTCGACAGGACCGTCCAGATCAATGTCGTCAGCGGCCAGAGCGTCGAGCCGGTTGAGTTCTCCCCGGAGATGTTCGACTACGGGATGAACACTATCCCGAGCCTATCCTCCAAGATGGGCTTCGCGGGGCTCAAGATCCTCTATCCGCTCAACAAGCCCGGCGACGAGCTCGGAGCCTTCCTCGGGGCCAGCTATTTCAGGTTCATCTGCCAGCGCGCGAACTACGGGCTGTCGGCGAGGGGCCTCGCCATCAACACGGGCGGCCCCGCCCCGGAGGAATTCCCGGCCTTCCGCGAGTTCTGGGTGGAGCGGCCGCTGCCCGGCGACAAGACCCTCACCGTGTACGCCCTCCTCGACGGTCCGACGACGACGGGCGCCTACAAGTTCTTCATCACGCCCGGTGCCGAGACGGTCACGCAGGTCCACGCGGTCATCTACTGCAGGTCGGACCCGGGGGTCCTCGGCCTTGCGCCGCTCACGAGCATGTTCTGGCACGGCAAGAACACGAACGTGAGCTACGACGACTTCCGCCCCGAGGTCCACGACTCGGACGGGCTCATGGTCTTCACCGGGGCGGGGGAGTGGATCTGGCGGCCGCTCACGAACCCGGCCTCGCCGCGGGTGGCGACGTTCTCGGACGTCAACCCGAAGGGCTTCGGCCTCATCCAGCGCGAGCGCCAGTTCGACAGCTACCAGGACCTCGAGGCCTACTACCACGCGCGCCCGAGCGCCTGGGTTGAGCCGATCGGCCTCTGGGGCAGCGGGGCCGTGAGGCTCGTGGAGCTGCCCGCCGAGGACGAGACCTCCGACAACATCTCGGCCTTCTGGGTGCCCCAGACGCTCCCGCGCCCGGGGGAGCCGATCGAGGTGAGCTACCGGCTCCACTGGTTCATGGACCAGATCCACCCGCCGGCCGGCTTCGCGGTCTCGACGCGCCACGGCCGCACGAGGACCCAGGAGGCGGAGCTCGAGCGCTTCGTCGTGGACTTCGGCGGCGCCTACCTCGGCAAGCAGGGCCCGGACCCCTCGATAGAGCCCGTGGTCACGGTCGGCGACGGCGCCGCGCTCGTGAACTCGACCGTGCAGAAGAACCCGTTCAACGGGACCTGGAGGGTCGCCTTCGCGCTCAAGGCCGACGGCACCGGCCGGCCGGTCGAGCTGCGCTGCTTCCTGCGCAAGCCGCCGCACGTGCTGACGGAGACATGGAGCTACCTTTGGCAGCCGTGAGCGAGGCCGCCCAGGACGGGTCGCCGAAGGTGGGGCTGCCGGCCGCGTTCAGGCCGAGGACGGGCTCGATGGAGTCCTGGAACTCGGCCTATGTCCGCGTGGAGGACTACCTGAGGGCGCACCGGATCCACAACCGCCTCCACCAGAGCAGGCTGATCCAGAGGATCCTCGAGCGCGCGGCCCGGCGCCACGAGGCCCGGCCGGCGCTCGACCCGACGACGCTCGCGGCCGAGGAGACGGAGGCCCTGATGGACGCCTGGTTCGCGGAGGTGCTCGACGAGAAGGGCGAGCCGCACGACCGCCTGGCGATCGACGGGAGGGTTTCGCTCCTCCTGTGCGACGGCCCCGAGCGCTGGCCGTACGCCTTCCTGGACGAGGAGCACATCCCGGAGGACTTCGCGCGCGCGATGAGGAGCAGCAACCTCGAGGCGGGGCCCGACCTCGCGGTCTCGAGCATGGTGCCCCGGCCGATGGACCTCGGCCGAATCACCGAGGCGGCGGGCGAGACGCTCGAGAGGTTCGAGAAGTGGCCCGTCCTGCGGGCGCTCTTCCTGTGGCTGGCCTTCGCCCTGGCCCTGGCCGGGATCTTCTACCTGACGCGCTAGAGGGGGCAAGACCGATGGGCATCGTCGTCACCGAGCACCTGGACAAGGCCCACCTGAGCAGGCGCCGCTTCTTCTTCTTCTCGTCCATCTTCGTCCTGACGAGCCTCGCAACCTGGTTCGTCGCGGACCTCTACTGGAGCGACGGCCGGCTGGACGGCCTGGAGATCGCGCTCCTGGCGCTCTTTGTCCCGCTCTTCGCGCACATCGCCGTTGGCTTCTGCACGGCGTTCGCCGGCTTCTACGTGATCAACCGCGGGGGCGACCCGGGACGGCTGTCAGCGGGGCCCGAGTCCGGGCGCCAGCAGCGGCTCGCCTCCACGGCCGTCGTGATGCCGGTCTTCAACGAGGACGTGAGCCGGGTGTTCGAGGGGCTGCGCGTGGTCTTCAAGTCGGTGCAGGACGCCGGGGGGGCCGACAGCTTCGACTTCTTCGTCCTCAGCGACTCGAACCAGCCCAACCAGTGGATCCGCGAGGAGGTCGCGTGGGCCGAGCTCTGCAAGCAGGTGGGCGGCTTCGGGAAGATTTTCTACCGCAAGCGCCGCCAGGCGATCAACAAGAAGGCGGGCAACGTGGCCGATTTCCTGCGCCGGTGGGGCAAGAACTACCGCTACCTGGTCGTCCTCGACGCAGACTCGATCATGACCGGCAAGGCGCTGACGACCCTTGTCTCCATGATGGAGGAGAACCCCTCGGTCGGGATCATCCAGACGGCGCCCCGGGTCGTGCGCGGCGAGACGCTCTATTCCCGCCTCCAGTCCTTCGCGAACCGCCTGTACAGCCCGCTGTACCTCGCGGGCCTCAACTACTGGCAGCAGTACGAGGGCAACTACTGGGGCCACAACGCCATCATCCGAGTGCAGCCGTTCATGGAGCACTGCTCCCTCCCCGACCTCCCCGGAAACGAGCCCTTCGGGGGCCGGATCCTCTCGCATGACTTCGTGGAGGCGGCGCTCATGCGCAAGGCGGGATGGGCCGTGTGGCTCGCCCACGGCATCGAGGGGAGCTACGAGGAGGGGCCGCCGACGCTGATCGAGGGCGCCAAGCGCGACAGGCGCTGGTGCCAGGGCAACCTCCAGCACGCCTGGCTCCTGACCGCGCGGGGCTTCAGGCCGGCGAACCGCTTCCACCTCCTGATGGGGATCATGGCCTACGTGTCGTCCCCCCTGTGGCTTCTGTTCCTCGTCCTGGGCACGGTCGAGATGGCGGACCAGACCGCGCTGGTCGCGAGCGGGGCGGCCCCCCCCTTCGCCGAGACGACCTCTCTCTTCGGCTACGCGGTCGCGCTCCCCGAGGCCCTGACCCTCTTCTCGCTGACGATGCTGCTCCTCTTCCTGCCGAAGTTCGTGAGCGTCGTCGTCATGCTCGGCCGCCCCGCCGAGGTGGAGCACTACGGGGGCCGCGGCAGGCTCGTCGCGAGCGCCTTCCTGGAGGCGCTTGTCTCCATGCTCCTTGCCCCGATCAACATGATCTTCAACACGAAGTTCGTGATCTTCACGCTCCTCGGCCAGGGGGTCGGATGGGTCGCGCAGAAGCGCGCCGCCGACGACGACGGAACGGACTGGCGCGAGGCGATCATCACCCACGGAACGCAGACGGTCTTCGGCCTCGTCTGGGGTCTCTCGTCGCTCATCCTGATCCCGGCCTATTTCGCCTGGCTGGGGCCCGTTCTCGCGGGCCTGGTCTTCTCCATCCCGCTCTCGATCTTCCTCAGCAAGGCGAGCTTTGGCAGGAGGGCCAGGGACCTCGGGATCTTCCTCACCCCGGAGGAGACGAGCCCGCCGGCGGAGCTGCACCTCCTCGAGCGCAACCTCGCCGAATGCTACCGCCACCTGCCGCCCTTCGAGCCCCTGAGGGCCGACTACGGCCTCATGCAGGCTGTCCTCGACCCCTACATCAACGCGATGCACGTCGCCCTCCTCAGGCAGCGCCGCCCGAGCGCCGGGGCGAGGGAGTGGTTTGCGAAGCTCCAGGCCCGCCTCCTCAGGGAGGGGCCGGACCGCTTCACCTCGAAGGAGAAGATGGCGCTCCTCCTCGATCCCCAGTCGATGATACGGCTGCACCGGGAGCTGTGGAGCCTGCCCTCCGACTCCCTTGCCGAGTGGTGGCGCCTCGCGATGAGGCAGTACAACGTCCTGGCCGCGGTCCCGAGCACCGCGCTCTACCGCTAGGGCGCCCCCGGCCGGCCCCGCTAGCCCGCGATGCGGCGCAGCTCCGCGGCGGCGCGCGAGAACTCCGCCTCGCATTCGGCGATGAGCGGGGTCGCGGCCGCCAGGCCCTGCCTCTTGGAGACCGACTCCATCCGCTCGGCGACGCCCCTCAGGGCGACGGCGCCGACGTTCGACGAGCTGCCCTTGATCGTGTGGGCCGCGCGAGCGAACGTGGCGGTGTCCCCCGCGGCCAGGCTCGCCTTCAGCTCCGCGATGCGCTTCGGGGTGTCCTCGATGTAGATTGAGACGATCTCCCTCAGGAATTCCCCGTCGTCGCCCGGATTGAGCTCCCTCAGGTTGGTGATCGCGACGGGGTCGATTGCCGGGGTGTCGGGCATGGGTTGATGTGGCTACGTGGTCAGCGCGGCGTCACGTCGCCCACTCGAACGACGTGTTCTGCTCGATCTCGTTGATGGTCGTCAGGCCGAGGAGGACCTTCTTCAGCCCGTCGTACCGGAGGGGCCTGTAGCCGACCTTGGCCGCGGCCTTGGTGATTTCCTGGACGCTGCGCTCCTCCGAGATGAGGGCGCGGATCTCCTCTGTGATCAGGACGAGCTCATGGATCGCGACGCGCCCCTTGTAGCCCGTGTTGCGGCACTTCGGGCAGCCCTTGCCGCGGTAGAACGTCACCTCCGAGAGCCCGTCCTCCTTGAAGTACTTTGCGAGCGTCTCGCGGGTCGGAGTATAGGCCTCCTTGCAGTTCTCGCAGATCCGCGCGGCCAGGCGCTGGGCGAGGACGCCGATGACCGACGGGGCGACCATGTAGGGCTCGACCCCGATCTCGATCAGCCGGGTGATCGCCTGGGGGGCCGAGTTGGTGTGGAGCGTCGCGAAGACGATGTGCCCGGTGAGGGCGGCCTCGGTGGCGATCTTCGCCGTCTCCAGGTCCCGGATCTCGCCGATCAGGATCGCGTCGGGGTCCTGGCGCATGAGCGCCCTCAGGAGGTTCGCGAACTTCAGGTCGATCGTCGCGTTCACCTGGCTCTGCGTGACGCCCTCAAGCTGGATCTCTATCGGGTCCTCGATGGTCGAGATGTTGAGCTCCGGCGTGTTGATCTCGTGGAGAGCCGAGTAGAGGGTGGTCGTCTTTCCCGACCCGGTCGGGCCCGTCACGAAGATGATCCCGTTCGGGTTCTGGATCAGGCGCCTGAAGGGCTGCAGGATCGACTGCGACATCATCATCTTCTCCAGCGTGATCATGGACTTCTTGCCCGACATCGCGAGGATGCGGATCACGACCTTCTCCCCGTAGGCGGACGGGATCGTCGACACGCGGAAGTTCGCCGTCTGGTTTCCGATCGGAAGCGAGAACCTCCCGTCCTGCGGTATCCGGGTCTCGGCGATGTCCAGGTTGCACAGGATCTTGATGCGCGAGATGAGGGCCTTGTGGAGCTTCCTCGAGAACGCGAGGATCTCGCGCAGGTTGCCGTCGACGCGGAACCGGATGCGGGAGTTTATCTCCTGCGCCTCGATATGGATGTCGGTCGCGCGCTCCCTCATCGCGTAGTACATGATCTCGTCCAGGATCTGGGCGAGGGCGTTGTTCTCGGCGAGGATCGCCATCTTGTCGGCCGCGAGGTCCGGGTTGTCGAAGAGACTCGAGCGCTCGAGCTGCCCGAGGCTGACCTCGAGGCGCTCCTCGTTGGAGTAGTGGATGGCGATCGAGTCCTCGACCTCCCTCTGGAGGGCGAAGACCGGGCTCACCGGAATCCGCGCGATCTGGCCGAGGCGCTTCACGGTCTCCTGGTCGTCGGGCGACGCCATCGCAACCGTGAGGACACCGTTGAAGATGTAGAGGCCTATCGCCTTCGTCTTCTTCGCGACCTCGAGCGGGATCTTCTCGATCGCGTCGTCGGTGATCACGGAGACGAAGGGATCGACGTAGGCGAGGTTCATCGAGTCGGCCCAGAACCTGCAGGCGTCGTCCTTGCCGACGAGCTTCGCGTCGATGAGCGCCTGGACGAGGTCCGGGCTGTCGCCGTGGGCCTCGCACATGTTGCGCAGCTCCCCCTCGCCCACGAAGTTGGGGGTCTCCTTCAGGCGGGCGAGGAATGCTTCAACTCTTGGGCTTAACACGGGCGGGCTTCTTCGTCTTGAACAGCTTGCCTATCTCGGCCTGGTCGAGCTTCTCCATGGCGAACGAGGCGGAGCCGCGCTCGGCCTCGAGCTCGGCCAGCATCTCCGGGAGCGAGTACTTGACCTCGGTCAGCACGATGGGCTTGGGCGCCTGCGCCGCGGTCTCCTTGGGGGGGTGCTCGGACTCGGCCATGGTCAGGGGGGCGGGGGGCTCCCGGCGGGCTCGTCCGGCTCGAAGCAGGCCTCGATGGTCTCGGAGAGGGCCCGGCCGATCTCCTCGGCGGGGGCGTCCTTGCGGATGTAGTTGGCGGCGCCGAGCGCCGCGGCCTGGTCGATCGTCTGGCGGTTGGCGAGGGAGGTCAGCATGATGACGACGCAGTCGGGATTGATGGCCTTGAGCGCGCGCAGCGTCTCAAGGCCGTCCATCACGGGCATGTTCACGTCCAGCATGACGAGGTCGGGCTGCTCCTTCTTGTAGAGCTCGATCGCGAGGCTCCCGTTGGCGGCCTCCATGATCCTGTCGACCCCGAGGTGGCGCAGGAGGAGCGAGATGAACTTGCGGATGTGGGCCTCGTCGTCGACGAGCATGATGCTGCCGCTGAAGTTCATTTCGAGAGGGGAAGGCGGACCACGAACTCGGCGCCGCGCCCGGGTATGTTCTCGACCCCGATCGTGCCGTCGTGGGCCTCGACGATCTTGCGGCTGATCGCCAGCCCGAGCCCCGTGCTCTTCTCGCCGCCCGTGGGCACCGAGGACAGGCGCCCATAGTCCTTGAACAGCTTGTGGCGCTCGCTGTCGGGGATGCCCGGGCCCGAGTCGCGGACCGCGAACCCCGCGCCCGACTCGTCGGAATGGATGAGCACCGTGATGACGGAGCCGCGCGGGGAGTACTTGACCGCGTTGCTGATCAAGTTGTCCACGACCTGGCGGATCTTGTTGCGGTCGACGTCGACCATGCGGTCGGAGCCGGCCTTCACCAGCTCGATGCGCGTGTTCTTCTTCGCGGCCTCGATGTTGCTCAGGTGCACCGACCTCTCGACGATCTCGACGACGCTCGTCGGCTCCTTCGCCAGCTTCAGGTGGCCGGCCTCGATCGTGGCCACGTCAAGGAGCTCGTTGACGAGCTGGAGCATCGACTGGCTGGCCCCGTGGATCGTCTGGACGATCTCCCTCTGCTCCGTGCTCAGGGGCCCGATCGCGTCCTCGACCATGAGCTCCGCCAGACCCCGGATCGAGGAGAGGGGATTGCGCAGGTCGTGGGCGCACATCCCGAGGAAGCGGTCCTTGGCGGCGTTGGCCTTGCTCAACTGCTCGACGAGGAGCTTCTGCTGCTCCACGAGCTGCTGGTTGCTCAGGTGCGTCCTGATCCTGGCAACGACCTCCTTGGGGCGGAAGGGCTTCGTCAGGTAGTCGACGCCGCCGGCCTCGAAGCCCATGACCACGTCGTCGGCCTCGCTCTTCGCCGTGACGAAGATGACCGGGGCGCACTTGTCGCCGTAGGTCGTCTTCAGGGTGCGGCAGGTCGCAAACCCGTCGATCCCGGGCATCATGACGTCCAGGAGGACCAGGTTCGGATGGAAATCGGCGTACACCTCCAGGGCCTGCTCGCCGGACGCCGCCTCGGCGATCTCGTAGCCCTCGTGGCGCAGAATGCCCCCTATGATCCGGAGGTTTATCCGGTCGTCGTCGACGGCGAGAATCCGCCGTCCCGTCAGGTCGATGAACGGGCTAAGTGTGGGGCCAGCCATTGATAGCGTGATAGGAATCGAATATCGCCCGCAATGGGCCGCAGGCCAGAGAAATACTTTCGCCAAAAGCCGGCGGCCGTGCAACAACTTCGCATCACAAAATCGGGATATGTTGATATTTGCCTTGCCATACCCCCCTCCGCGCCAATTCGCTGATGGCCGCTCACCCCATTTAACATGTCAAAATCATTTGTCTTTTCCTCCGAGTCCGTGGGCGAGGGCCATCCCGACAAGGTCGCCGACCTGATCTCGGACAGCGTCCTTGACGCCTGCCTCGCGCAGGATCCGAAAAGCAGGGTGGCCTGCGAGACCCTGGTGAAGTCGAACCAGGTCGTGATTGCCGGAGAGATTACGACGAAGGCGAAGATCAACTACGAGCTCGTCGTGCGCGAAGCCATCAGGGACATCGGTTACATCAATGACGACGACGTCTTCCACTGCGACAAGGTCTTCATCCACAATCTCCTGACCCGCCAGTCGCCCGACATCGCCCAGGGAGTCGACGCGGTCAAGGTTGCCGGCAAGGACACGGCAGAGCAGGGGGCCGGGGACCAGGGACTCATGTTCGGCTACGCCTGCAACGAGACGCCCGAGATGATGCCGACCGCGATCATGTTCGCGCACCGCCTCGGCCGCGAGCTGACGAAGATCCGCAAGGCGGGCGTCGTCGGCTGGCTGCGCCCCGACGCGAAGTCGCAGGTCTCGATCCGCTATGAGAACGACAAGCCGATCAAGGTCGAGAATGTCGTCATCTCGACGCAGCACACGGCGAACGCGAAGCACGAGGACATCCGAGATTTCCTGATAGAGTACGTGATCAAGAAGGTGATCCCGGCCAAGATGATGGATTCCAAGACCCAGTTCCTCATCAATCCCACGGGCAGGTTCGTGGTCGGCGGCCCCGAGGGGGACTCTGGCCTCACCGGGCGCAAGATCATCGTCGACACCTACGGCGGCTGGGGCCGCCACGGGGGCGGGGCGTTCTCGGGCAAGGATCCGTCCAAGGTCGACCGCTCGGCGGCGTACATGTGCCGGTGGGTCGCCAAGAACATCGTCGCCTCGGGCCTCGCCGACATCTGCGAGCTCCAGGTGGCCTACGCGATCGGCTACCCGGAGCCGGTGAGCATCTGGGTGGACGCGATGGGGACGGCCAAGGTGCCCGAGGCGAAGATCAACAAGGCCGTCCAGAAGGTCTTCAGCTTCAAGCCCGCGAACATCATCAGGCAGCTGGACCTCTTGAGGCCGATCTACCGCTCGACCACGAACTACGGGCATTTCGGAAAGCCTGAGCTCCCGTGGGAGCAGACCAACCGGACCAAGGAACTGCTCGCCGCCGCGAAATAGCCGCCAAGGAAGATTTACAACCCCTTTACATATGCCAACGACCGCCACACGCCCGACCCAGGATTACCACGTCAAGGACCTCGCCCTCGCCGAATGGGGGCGCAAGGAGATCACCGTCGCCGAGCACGAAATGCCCGGCCTCATCTCGATCCGCAAGAAGTTCGGCGCGAAGAAGCCGCTTGCGGGCGTCCGTATCACGGGCTCCCTCCACATGACGATCCAGACCGCCGTCCTCATCGAGACGCTGGTCGAGCTCGGCGCCTCGGTTCGCTGGGCGTCCTGCAACATCTTCTCGACGCAGGACCACGCCGCGGCGGCCATCGCGAAGACGGGGGTGCCGGTCTTTGCCTGGAAGGGCGAGTCGCTCGAGGAGTACTGGGAGCTCACCTGGAAGGCACTCAGCCATCCGGGCGGCAAGGGCCCGCAGCTCGTCGTCGACGACGGCGGGGACGTGACGCTCCTCCTCCACAAGGGCTATGAGCTCGAGGAGGGGAGCGACTGGGTGCACACCCCCTCGGATTCCCACGAGGAGGGGGTCATCAAGGCGATCCTGAAGAGGATCCACGCGGAGTCTCCGTACGTGTTCCACGAGATGGTGAAGGACTGGCGCGGCGTCTCCGAGGAGACGACGACCGGCGTCCACCGCCTCTACCAGCTCCACGAGAAGGGCAAGCTGCTTGTCCCGGCCATCAACGTGAACGACTCGGTGACCAAGTCGAAGTTCGACAACCTCTACGGCTGCCGCGAGTCGCTCGCCGACGGGCTGAAGCGCGCGACGGACGTCATGATCGCTGGCAAGGTGGCGGTCGTGTGCGGCTACGGGGACGTCGGCAAGGGCTGCTCGCACTCGCTGCGCGGCTTCGGCGCCCGGGTCATCGTGACCGAGGTCGACCCCATCAACGCGCTCCAGGCCGCCATGGAGGGCTTCGAGGTGAACACCGTCGAGAGCGCGCTCGCCGAGGCGGACATCTACGTGACGACGACCGGCAACTGCGACGTCATCACCTACGAGCACATGGAGGCGATGAAGGACCAGGCTATCGTCTGCAACATCGGGCACTTCGACAACGAGATCCAGGTGGACCGCCTCTACACGTCGATCCGGGTCAAGCGCGAGAACATCAAGCCCCAGTACGACGCCTTCAGGTTCTCGGACGGCCGCACCATCTATCTCCTCGCCGAGGGCCGCCTGGTGAACCTGGGCTGCGCCACGGGCCACCCGTCGTTCGTCATGTCGAACAGCTTCTCGAACCAGGTCCTCGCCCAGATCGACCTCTGGAAGAACCGGGACACCTACAAGCCGGGTGTCACCCGGCTGCCGAAGCACCTGGACGAGGAGGTCGCCCGCCTCCACCTCGAGCGGATCGGCGTCAAGCTGACGCGCCTCTCGGAGAAGCAGGCCAAGTACCTCGGGGTTCCCGTCGACGGCCCCTACAAGCCGGAGCACTACCGCTATTGACGGGGCGGTGCCGGATCCAGACCGGCTACTGCTGCGGGTAGATCAACGTCCTGCCGTCTTTCAGGTAAAGGCGGAGGGGGTGGCCCTTTTTGAACAGAAGCGAACGGTAGTTCTCGCCGGCGACCGGCATGATGGCGGGGATCAGCTTGCCCGGTCCGACCAGGTCCTCGAACGTCGTCGTGGTCACGCCGTGCTCCGCATAGTACTGGTTTGCCGCGTCGTCCAGCAGGCGAAGGTTGTGGACGATTGTCTCGTCCTGCAGGGCCGGCGGGACGAGCGAAGGCGGCGCGAAGGCGGCCGTGCTCGGGACCGGGCCCATGAAAAAAGGCGTTGTCACGGGCGCCGGGATAAAGGCAGGTGCATGCGAGAGGTCCGGATACGTGAAGACCCGGCCGTCCGGGAGCTGGACCCCCATCGGATTCCCCTTGCGCAGGATGACGCGGTTGTAGGTCTCGCCGGCCACCGAGGTGATGGAGCTGATCATCTTTCCCGGGCCCACCAGCTCATCATATCTCATCGTGTAGGCGCCGTGGTCGAGGTAGTACTTGTTGGACGCGTTGTAGAGCATGCGGAGATTTTTCTGTACCGCCACCGCCTGGGCATTGAGCCGCACTTTCTCGAACGCCGGGACGGCCATCGCCGCTAGGAAGCCCACGGTCACCGGGTTATACACCATGACCATGGCCAAGTCGGCCTTCAGCGAGCGGTTCCAGGTCGAGCGGATCAGAATCCCGTCAGGAAGATTTGCGCGGACCGAGAGCATTGGCGCCGTTGCCTCCGGCAAGTTCACGGCCATGCTCTCGAGAAGCCGGTGAACGGGCGGCGCGGCCTGCGTATTCATGGCAGCCAGCCCCTTCATCCTGTCGAGGAGGCTGGGGGCAACCCAGGTGAGGCCGTTGCCAACGGGTCCGACCGAGGCCAATGCGGACTGGAAAGTTGGGTTCTTGTCGAGGCCGTCCTTCCGGTTGACGCATTCGCTCAGGAACGCCTCGGTCGTGGCGAAGTAGAATGCGTTGCCGTCGATCGCCAAGACCGGCTTTATGCCCCCAAGCTTCGAATCGGCCTTCAGTGTGTAGACATTGAGGCTGCCATTCTGGGAGGCAACGTATGATGAGGATTTTTCCCTTATGGCACCTTCCACCATGGGTCCTATCCCGTCGATTCGGCAAACGAAGGAGAATGCGGGAAGAACAAGCGGGCTCGGCCCCTGCGTGGTCACGTTCTTCACGGGATCCAGCCTCAAGATCATGGTCATCCGCCCGGTGAGACCGTCGATGAGGTCCAGCAGGGAGAAGTGCGCGTCGGCGCCTATTTTCCTAACCTTCTCGCGAAACGCAGTCCCGGCCTCAGGGCCGTTCACCTTTGCGACGATGGACTCCACCGTGTCGTACGCTGCCTTCAGGTTGAACTCGTATTCGCCGTAGAAATCGGCATCCGCGGGGGCCATCCTGGCGTTGACGAAAGGAGCCGGATTTCCCCCAAACGCCTCGAGCAACCCGTGGCGGCCCTTCGGCGTGTAAAGGAAGGCGCGGTTGCGGTAAACGTTCGGTGCCTCGCGCACCGAGCTGACGCCTATCGCCTTTATGTCATCGAATCCAAGCGCGGCGAAAAGCGTCTTGAAGTCCTGTTTCGCAAACATGCTCAAACGCGGCTGCGCCGCCGTGAACTGCCTCACCAATGCCTGGGCAGTTCCGGCAAACTCGAGCGCGTCCCCGTCGACGTCGGCATAGCCGTACAACGTGCCGCCGATATCAAGGTGGCTATTGACGGCCTGGAAATGGGGGCTCTGCTCAGAGGAGGGTACGAGATTGACCGATGCAGGGGCAACCGGCGCGGCGGAGTCCGGTTTCTTGGCGCAAGCGCCCAGAAGCATGACGAATGCTGCGATGGAAAGCCACTTCGGCGAACGTGTGGTCATGGAAAAGCCGCGTGAACCCAACCCCTGGCCGGGGCAGACTTTCTCCCCCAGCGTGTTGCTGGCGAGGGCAAAGGTTACCGCCCCCAACCGTGCAGTTTGCCTCGGAATGGGCGCGGAGCAGCAACAATTAATTCGCGGGAAGACGTAGCGCAACTCCTCGCAAGGTGGTTCTGCTTCGCCGGTGGGACCGACTTTCTCGGACCGCCAAGGCTCGACCCGGCGCCTCGCCTCTCCGGCGCTATGACGCCGAATAGGAGGGGGCCGGGGAGACCGCGGAGTGCTCGCCCGTCAGGAGCGGGTGGGGGAATAGAAGCGGATCGACTGGCTCACCCGGACAAGCACGGGCAGGCCGTTGCGCTTCGGCGGCTCAAACCGCCACTGCTTGACCGCCTCGACCGCCAGGTCGGCCAGCTGCGGGTCCGCGTCATTCACGGTGACCGGCATGCGCACGCGGCCCTCTTCGTCGACATAGTAGTCCAGGGTCACCGTCCCGCTTGCGCGGCTCGCCAGCTCCTTGGTGTACTGCGGATTGACGACGCGGACCGCGTTCAGCTTTCCGTCGATCTCGCTGATATTGTAGGCCCTGTAGGTGCTCGCGTTGGGAAAATGCCTGCGAAAGAGCCCGTCGACAAATTCGCCGACGTTCTGGGAAATGACCACGATCCCGTGGCGCTCAAAGTTGAAGTCGACCTCCTTTGTGGCGGTTACCGCCCGGCCGTCGAGGCGCGCTGCGTCAAACGTCCACCTTCCGAGCGCGTAGCGGGCGGACTGCGCAAAGGCGGGGTCGGTGTAGAACACCGGCAGGACGTCCGTCAGATTTCCGTTGGCGTCGACCGTGATGAGGAACGCCGCCCGGCCCTCCGTGTACATCATCACCTCCGGCGCCAGGGGGTAATTGGCCGGCTCGGTCTGGTGGATCCCGATCGGCTGGAAATAACCCGCATCCGCCACATCCTCCGCTCTCGCGGAGGAGCACGGCCAGCAAAGCGGGCCGACTGCTGCCAGGACTAGGATCCCGGGTTTCATGATCACCAAACCTCGCTGGGGACACGCTAGGCCGAGCCGGGCGATTGTCAATGGGACTCGGACCCGGGGGAATTCCCACCGCTCCGGAGCCCTGCCGGCCTTGGCCGGGATCGGTCGCCAAACTCGTTGGTGTTGCCTGAATAGCCCCGACCGATCATCGATCGGGGGACGGCCCTAATAATGAGCGCATTCACACTGGCTGGCTGGGAAAACTTCTTTGTCGCGAGCGCGGGCGCCGCGGCCGGCCTCGCGGGCCTGCTGTTCGTCGCCCTTTCCATCAATCTGTCGCAGATCCTGAAAATCCCCGGGCTCGCGGCCCGGGCTGGCGAGACCTTCATCCCCTTGGCGGTCACGCTCGTCATATCGCTTCTGGCCCTGGTCCCAGGTTTTTCGATCCGTTCCTATGCAGCGTGCCTCATTTGCATAGGCGGCATCACCTGGCTCGCGTCCAGCTCGATCCAATTCCACGCCATCCGCTCCCGGCATTTCGTGAAGGTCTGGCACCTCATTACGCGCCTCGCGTTCAACCAGCCTGGCAATTTGTGCATTTTCATCGCAGGACTTTCCCTTTTCTTCCGGTTTTCGGGCGGCCTCTACTGGCTGGTCCCGGGGGTTTTGATGGCTTTCGCGGGCGCCATGATCAATGCGTGGATCCTGCTGGTGGAGATACTTCGGTAGATCCTGCGCAGATGACATGGGAAGACCATCAGCGATGGATTTCCGGGTTACCCGGGCGGAGCCGATGGGCTCCATGGTGAACATGGGTGAACCCACCGCCGCTCAAGGGAAGGAACCGCAATCCGGACCGGTTGAATGCGTGAAACCGAACTTTTCCGCCGACGCCTTTGCTGGCACGGCTGCCTACTACGTACGGTACCGCGTTCCCTATCCCGAAGGCCTTCTGAGGGCCCTCCTTGATGCATCCGCGGTCACAGGGGAAGGTCGTCTTCTCGATCTGGCATGCGGACCCGGCCGGGTGGCCTTGGATCTTGCCCCATCGTTTCGGGAGGTGTGCGCTATCGATCTCGAACCGGAGATGATCGAGGCAGGGCAACGCGAGGCGGCACGCCGGGGAGTTCAGCGCATCACTTGGAAGATCGGCAGGGCCGAAGACCTGGAAGCACCTCCGGATTCGTTTGAATTGATCACCATAGGGGCGGCTTTCCATCGCCTCGACCAGCAACTCATAGCAGCACGGTCCCTTCGATGGCTCAAACCGGGATGCCGGCTGGCCACGCTGGGCTCCCATAGCGTTCTTGGGGGGAAAGAGCGCTGGCAGCAGGCCGTTGCCGACGTCGTTCATCGATGGACAAAGCGCCGTTCCAAGAGCGACGAATGCGCCGAACCCAGACTGCCTGGCAGCGGCCCCGAACATTTCGAGAGCGTATTGCGGGAGGCGGGATTTGTGGATGTCTCCAGTTACACGCTCGTCCAACCGCACGATTGGACGGTCGAGACGGTCCTGGGCTTCCTTCATTCAACCTCGGTTTGCTCCAAGGCCGTTCTGGGCAAGAACGCAGAGCTCTTCGAATCCGACCTGAAAGCCACGCTGCTTGGACATGATCCGAGCGGGACTTACCATGAGAGCACCCAATGGGGTTTCACAACCGGCAGAAAGCCAAGCTGAACTCCGTCTTGGACGGCATGCATCCGTGGGTCCGTGCCGCAAACGCAGTTGAAGCGAGGGGGTGTCGGGCCAGGAGGATTCGAATCCCCGACTCCGTCAGTCCAGGATTTGGATATTCGACGTGTTCTTCTCCGTCACCGGCAGCCCCTCGGAATTGTGGATCTTCACCCCCTTGAGCGTGATGTCCCGGGCGTCGACCGCGCTGAAGCCCCTCTTCGCCGTGATCTCGGCCCGCTCGATCGTGATCGCGTGGAGCGGCTGCTGCCGCAGCCCCTTGAGCGAGATCGCCGCGCCCGCCCCCAGGCAGTAGATGTCGCTTATCCGGAAGTCCCGGAACTCGGGTGTCTTCGCCGCATCGCGCGAGAGCGGCACCTTCACCGCCGCGTTCGTGACCGGCGTGTTGTCGTAGAACGTGTTGAAATCGATCGCGCCGCCGGCGATGTCGCGCATGAAGATGTGGTCGATCGTGACGTCGTGCACGAGCCCGCCGTGCCCGAGGCCGCTCTTCACCCGGATCCCGACGTCGGTCCCGTCGAAGACGCATTTCGTGCACCACAGGTTCGACATGCCGGACTCTGTCGTCCCGCCCACCACGAAGCCGCCGTGGCCGTGGTAGACCGTGCACTCCGCCACCACCACCTCCTGCAGACCGGCTTCGCCCGGGTACGGGCTCTTCCCTTCGCCTTTCATGCAGATCGCGTCGTCGCCCGTGCTCAGGGTGCAGCGGTAGATCGCCACGCCGCGGCAGTCGGCGATGTCCATCCCGTCGCCGTTCTGCGCCCACCACTCGTTGAAGAAGGTCGCGTCGCGCACGGTCAGGTTCTCGCAATGGTTGGGGGAGAGGATCCCCGCGGGGGAATTGCGGAAGGTCGGGCCCTGGATCAGCACGTTGTCGCAGTCGCGCAGCGAGATCAGCGGCGAGCGCAGGAAGTCCCGCGCCGGCAGGTAGTCTTCCGCCGTCGGCGCAGATGTCTTCGCGGCCAGGTTCGTGAGGTAGTCCTCGCCGTCCATCGCCTCCTTGGTCGGCCACCAGTTGGCCCCGTCGCCGCTCACCGTCGGGCTTTTCGCCAGCATCTCCTCCCACTGCGCGTCCGTCGCCTTGTTGCGCCGTGCCGGCCGCCAGGTGTCGCCTGCTCCGTCAAATACGCCATCGCCCGTGAGCGCGATGTTGTTCGCCCCCACCGCGGAGATCGCCGACTGGGACGTATAGCCGCGCCCCGGCCGCGGCACCATCGCGTATGCGGTGTGGTCGGCCGTGAACTGCACGAGCGCCCCGCGTTCCGTCTTCAGGTCGACACCGCCCCTGAGGACGATCGGCCCCGTCAACCACAGCCCGGGCGGCACCACCACATGGCCCCCGCCCGCCTGCGCGCATGCGTCGATTGCCTTGGCAAATGCGGCCGTGTTCAGCGTGTGCCCGTCGCCCACTGCTCCGTAGTTGGTGATCGGGAAGGTGCGCTCCGCGAAGACCGGAGCATCCATCGCCGGCATTTTGAAGGGCGCCCGCGCCAGATAGTCCTCGAGCGAGCGCGGAATTGGATCAGCGCTCGCGCCACTCGGCCAAAGCGCCGGCGCTGCGGCCGCGGCAAGAAGAACGAGGTAGAGTCGGGGTTTCACGGCATGATTAACGGCTCGGACCCGCAAAAGATGCGACACCCGTTCTTTGATGCGGAGAACCCAAGAATTGGAGGCGCGGGCCGGAATGGGCCGTCTCCCGTCGCTCTTGCACGCCAGAAATAACGGTTTTTCCGAGTGAACCAGGGACAATCTATCGTATCCTACAAAACTAAGCGCCTATTCTCGTTCGATTGGTTGAGTTGCGCGGACGGCTGCAACATCATTGGAGGCATCAAATGCATCCTCGACGCACACATAACACGCCGTGCCGGCTCATCGACCGCCGCGAGCCGCGATTTGCGCGGATGAGAGCGTTTGTCGCCGTCGTCGCTGTGCTCGGTTGCTGCCTGCGTCTTGCATCGGCCGCCGTCGTCCATGGTGAACTCAATCAATGGCACGACATCCAAGTCAATTTCACCGGCCCGAAGACAAGCGAGACCGCCAACCCCAATCCCTTCCTTGATTACAGGTTGAACGTCACCTTCACCCACGGAGACAAGGTCTTCGTGGTCCCCGGATATTTCGCGACGGATGGAGATGCCGCCGAATCTGGCGCACGTGAGGGCAATCTCTGGCGGGTGGACTTCGTTCCGTATGAGACTGGAACATGGACCTACCGGGCGTCATTTCGGACCGGCGCCAACGTAGCGGTGAGCCTCGATCCGAATGCAGGTTCTCCGCTCTCCTTCGATGGAGAAGAAGGCAAGATCGATGTGGGGCCTGCCGACGAGTCCTCGCGACCCATGCTGGAGTATGTCGGCAAGCACTACCTGCGCATCGGCGACACGGACAAGTACTACCTGATGGCCGGCAACCAACACCCCCAGAACTTCCTTGGATATTTCGAGTTCGACGACACCAAGTCTTATGGGGGTGACATGGGCTTGCCCCATGCCGACCAGCTTCACCATTACGACCCGATGGTGAAGTACTGGAAGCCGGGCGACCCGACATGGCGCGGCGGAAGAGGCAAGGGAATCATCGGCGCGCTCAACTATCTCGTCAGCAAAGGCCTGAACACCCAGTTCATGCTGACGATGAACGACTACAGCCCCGGTTTCGATACCAATCCATGGATCGCCTATGACCAGTACACCCGCTACTCCGTCTCGAAGCTCGCCCAATGGGACATCGTCTTCTCTCACATGGACCGGCTCGGAATGCAGGCGATGCTCGTCACCCAGAAGCAGGTAGCCGAACAGACCCTGGGAAAGTTGGGCGTCGAGCGCGAGCTCTACTATCGCGAACTGGTCGCGCGCTTCGCCCACCATCGCGGGATTATCTGGGACCTCGACGTAGAAATGGATCGCTGGCGCTATTTCTCAACCCAGGACATGGAGGATATCTGCAATTACATAAGGGCGCTCGATCCCTACAAACATCCCATCGAGTACATCCAGTGGAAGGGCGAGTTGCTGGCCGACAATACGACCTATGGCAGGCTCCTGGGTTTCCCCAATTTCGATGCCGTGGCGCTGCAAAGCTGGGCCGAGACCGTCCATCATTATACGATGAAATGGCTGGACGAGTCCGACGCCGCGGGGCACCCGTGGCTTGTGCACCAGATCGAGGTGAACGGTGGTGTCCTTCCGGACTTCCAGGATTATTGGCACGATAAGGAGCGCAAAGGGGCGATCTGGGGCAACTACATGGCCGGAGGAACCGGGGTGTTGTTCTACGGCTTCGAACGTCGCGGCGACGTCCATTGGAGTGAGAGCTGCAACCTGGAAGACTACTCTCGGCGAGATCATTTCTTCGATCTCATCGACTACGCACATGAATTCTTCTTAAAGTACCTTCCATACGTGGAGATGCACCACGCCGACGATTTGACGCCGCAGCCGAACGACTACGTGTTGGCGAAACGCGGTGAAGTTTACGCGGTCTACCTGCCCGATGGCGGCACCACGACGCTCAACCTTTCCGGCGTGAGCGGAGAATTCGAAGTGAAATGGTACAATCCCCGAACCGGCGGCGACCTTCAGGACGGAACGGTGCGCACCATCGAAGGCGGCGACAGCCGCGCCCTGGGAGTAGCCCCCGGGGACGTCAACAGCGACTGGGCCGTGCTGATCCGCAAGGTGAAAACACAATGACAGGATCAACGGTAATACGATGAAAGCGAATCTAGCTATAAAACCCATTATATTTGCCCTCGTCGCCTCGTTTTGGTCGTCGTGCGCCTTTGGCGCGGACGCCCCGCAAGGCAGTAGCCCCATCGCACCTCAGAACAGCTTTGTTTGGGTGAAGTTGACGAGCTCCATGAGCTCGACTTCCAGCAAGCCTGGCGATCCGGTCACGGCGTTTGTGATGGGGCCGAATGGGGCAATGCTGGGAGCCACGTTGGAAGGGACGGTTGACAAGGCGGAACGGTGCAACCTGGCATTCTCGTTCCATACGTTGAAGCTCAACGGGAAAACCTATCCCGTCCAGTCGCGGCTCATATCCGTCGTGAATTCCAAGGGCATAGCGGGGCAGGATGATCTGGGGCAGCGGGTCGGCGTAGCCGCCGATATGACCGCCTACGGCATCACGACGGCGTTGAACGAAGGCTCCGAGGTTCAGCTTTCGGTTTGGACGCGGTGATTTCGGGAAATCGAGCCAATTGAAGTGTCGGGGATACCCCGAAGTCCGTGCTGCAAATGCAGTTATAATTGGAGGCGCGGGCCGGAATCGAACCGGCGCGTACATGTGACCCATTATATCTATTAATGAGATAAAACATAAATATCTTGAAAAAGAAATAAAATGAATTTATCCCCTATAAGTAGTAAATTATGGAATTCCCGACACGAACCCCTAGCCAGCTTGGAGCTGTACTCCGCGGACAACGCAAAAAAAGGAAGCTTACTCAGGCGGACGCTGGCGCAAACGTTGGCTTGAGGCAGAACGCCGTATCCACCATCGAGGCCGACCCGGGACGCTCCTCCGTAGGAAGATTGTTTAAGCTGCTATCTGCATTGGATCTGGAACTCGTAGTGCGCGACAAAGGCCAACGTAAAGGCGCGGGGGAAGGTTGGTAATCGAAATGGGCCGCCGGTCACACACACGCCGCTTGGCCGTATGGATGAACGGCGAACTAACGGGCCAATGGAGTCTACCGTCGGGTAACGGTCCGATGGAATTTGCCTACGACTCGAGTTGGCTCAAGTCACCTTCGGCGCGGGCGATCTCGCTTTCGATGCCGCTCAGGCCGTCGGATGAGCCATACCGAGATCCTGTTAACGCATATTTCGACAACCTTCTTCCCGATAATCGGGCGATTCGCGAGCGACTACAGCGCCGCTTTCATGCCGGATCGACAGAGCCCTTTGATCTCCTTTCTGAGGTCGGCAGGGATTGTGTCGGAGCCATTCAAATCTTGCCCGAGGGCTCAATACCGGAGGGTCTTCAACGTATCCAAGGAAGAGCGGTTACCACTGACGAAATTGGTCAACTTTTGTCTGAAATGCTTGGTTCCACATTTGGGCGCCAAGATACGCAGGACGATGACGCATTTAGGATCTCGCTAGCCGGCGCCCAGGAGAAGACGGCGTTTCTTCGGAACGGGGATGCATGGATGGTCCCCCATGGCACGACCCCCACAACCCACATCTTCATGCTTCCCATGGGTATTAGAATGGATGGGATCGACTTGGGCACCTCGGTCGAGAACGAGTGGCTATGTTCGGAGATTATTAGGGAATTCGGCGTTGATGTCGCCCAATGCCGCATGGAATCGTTTGGAGATTTTCGGGTTCTCGTCGTTGAACGGTTTGACAGGCGTTTGGCATCCTCGGGCGCATGGTGGCTGCGACTCCCGCAGGAGGATTTTTGCCAGGCAACAGGAACGCCTCCGGGACTAAAATATGAATCTGACGGAGGCCCTGGGATGCGACGAATCATGGACGTTCTTCTCGGCTCGACGAATGCAGAGAAGGATCGTCTAACCTTTTTCCGGACGCAGATACTCTTCTGGGTCTTAGGAGCCATCGACGGCCACGCAAAAAACTTCAGCTTATTCCTGGAGGCGGGAGGCAGCTATCGGTTGGCTCCGCTCTACGACATTCTTTCAGCCTATCCCGTGATGGGAAGGGGGCACGGGAAGCTGCCGTTGCAGAAAATCAAAATGGCAATGGCTGTGTATGGCGCGAATCGACACTACGAGTGGAGTCGCATCGAACCACGGCATTGGGTGGAGACGGGTCGTAGATGCGGCATCGCAGAAGAAACGACCAAGCGTCTGATGAACGAAATCGGCGAGAGCGCAAAAGGTGTCTTGGAGCGGGTAGGGCAGCGAATGCCAAGTTCGTTTCCGGAGAAATTGCAGGAAGCGATTTTTATCGGAGTGAAATCGGCAGCTCAGCGTTTAACTTCCCTCAACAAGTAGCCCCGAAGTCGACCGGACCTATCTGCTCAATCGTTCCAATCTGCCTGAAACTTCAGTTTGAATCGGCGGAAACTTTGTTTCCTTACTGATGAAAGTGTGACACTTCTGTGACACTACCCCACGTTAATTATACAAGTATCTAATATTTAGCCGTTTAAGATTGGAGGCGCGGGCCGGAATCGAACCGGCGCATAGAGGTTTTGCAGACCTCGGCCTTACCACTTGGCTACCGCGCCCTTGCCCAATCAAAACGGCAAAGAGGGTGTATTACGGTTTGTCGGAAAACGCGTGACAAGCAATTTCGAGGCGTCCCCCGCGAGCCGGTCGAAGGTCCTCAAGTAGGGATCCACCGCGTCGATTCGGGCTCCAGGCATCCCAATCAGGGAGTGCCCGGAGCCACGCGGAACCACTCGAAGTCGGCGTGACCCGCAATCCCTGCGGAGGGCGCGGCGCTGGCGATGAGCCCGACCTTGGCGCCGATCCAGCGGTCGCCTGAGGCTTGGAACGGCACTCCCATCAGTGTGAAGGTCCTGTCGTCGAAGCTGAAGGAGAACCGGCAAAGGGCGCCGCGCCCGACCGACATCCGCAGGTACACGGGCGCGTCCTTGCATTCGAGCTCGGCAATCGCGCTTTCCCGGGCTCCGCGCCTGTTGGCGCCCCGGTTCACCGAGTAGAAGAGCCTGAGCCCGCCGGGGGTGCGCTCGAGGCCGGCGAGGGCGTAGTCGAAGCCGAACACGACGAGCCCGGCCCGCTCGCCCGCGCCGGCCGGGGCGAACTCGAGCTCCGTCGTCACCGTGAACTCGGGCGCCGGGAATTTCTGGAGGAGCAGATTGGGCGCGTCGTAGATGCTGCCCTCCGACGGAGAGCCGTCGTTGCGGGTCATCGGAGCCGGCACGCTCGCTAGGCGCAGGAATCCCAGGCGGGCGCTCAGCGACGCCCAGCCGCCTTGGGGATTCGCGTTCCATTGCCACTGCAGCCCGAGCCCATTGCCGTCGAATTCATCGGTGGTCTGAGGCTCACTTTCGGGAAATGTCCCGCCCACATCCGGCTTTCGGTGGGTTGAAACGGGCTGGCCCCGGCCGCTGGCGTCTGCGTCTTCTCCGATCACCGGCCAGTCGTCGCGCCAGGACATGGGTTCAAGGTGGACGACCCTGCCGTAGGGGCCAAGGTCCTGGAAATGCAGGAACCAGTCCTCCCCGGACGGAGTGTCGACCCACGCGCCCTGGTGAGGACCATTCACGTTTGTCGCGCCCTGCGCGAGCACGACGCGGTGCTCGTAGGGGCCATAGATGTTCCTCGCCCGGAAGACGGCCTGATAGCCCGCGACGACGCCTCCCGAGGGCGCGAAGACGTAGTAGTAGCCATTTCTCTTGTAGAGCTTGGGGCCCTCGAGGGTGCTCCAGTCCGGTATCTTGTTGCCGTCGATGATGACAGTCCCGGCGTCGAGGGGGCGCGTTCCGTCAGCGGCGAGCTTCTGGAGCGTGAGCACGTTTGAGACCCCGGCGCGGCTCTTCGCCCACCCGTGGATGAGATAGAGCTGGCCGTCGTCGTCCCAGAACGGGCACGGGTCGATCAGCCCCTTGCCCGCCTCGATCAACTGCGGGGGAGACCACGCACCCGCCGGTTCCGCGGCCGTCGTGAGGTAGATCCCGAAATCCGGGTCGGGATAGGTGACCCAGAACCTGCCGCCGTGAAAGCGTATGGCCGGCGCCCACACCCCCTCGCCGTGGCGCGGCAATGCGAAGTGGCTAGCCGGGGGCTGCTCCGCGAGGACGTGGTTGATGATCGTCCAGTTCACGAGGTCCTTCGAGTGGAGGATTGGAATCCCGGGGACCGCCAGGAAACTTGACGAGATCAGGTAGAAGTCCCCGCCGACCCGGACCGCGTCCGGATCGGAGTAGTCCGCATAGAGGACCGGGTTCCGGTAGGTACCGTCGCCGAGGTCGGGAACCCACGGCGCCTGTGACGGGCCGCCGCCGAGGGCGCCCGCTGCGGTACACAGCGCCGCCGCTGCGGCGAAAATTCGGGGTGAATTCGGACCGGGCACCGGAGACGCCGCCACCCGCTCCGAGCTGCCGACTACGGCAGGATCTCCCGGGCGGTCCAGTCGGTCCCCTGGTAGCGGTCCGTCAGTTCGGACTTCAGCTTGGCGGTAAAGTCGTGATGCGAATCGTGGGCCGCCTTCAGCTTGTCCTCGTCGGCATGAAGCTTGTCGACGATGGGCTGAAGCGCGGACCGGCCGGGATGGGAATCCCGGTCGACGTTGTCCAGGACACCGAAGAGCGAATCCAACGCCCCCAGCGTTCCGTTGATCATGAGCTCCAGCTTGCCGCCCCTGGGATAGAGCATCGGATTGGCGCGCGGCTTAGCGTCCGCGGCCGCCACCTCCTTGTACAGCTCAGCGGCATCGAGGCACACGGTCTTGTACGAGTCGACGATGACCTTGAAGCTCTCCTTGAATTGGACGGCGTCGGGATCCACGTCCGTGGGATCAATGTTGTCCACGGTCTCCTTGTATCCGTCCATCTTCTTGGCCTCGTCGATGAGCGCCGCGGGATCCTGCCCCTGGAGCAGGTTTGGAATCGTCTCCCTGTTGTCCGAATTGACGAGGGACCTGACGCGCCCGACCTCCCTCAGGTACCGGTAGGTCGTGTCGGCCGACGCAAACTTGGAGGCGTCCTGGCCCAGGCAGGCCGATGCGGCTGCCATCGCCGACATTGCGAGCATCAATCGACGCACTCTCATGCGCCAATCATCACCTCTTGGGAATCCCGCCGCAAGTTGAAACCTGTCTTCGAGGGCCGATCCGGGTTTAGGGCTGGCGGGGGCGGGAGCTGACGACTTAGGCTCTGTCCGAATGGCACTTGCGCGCCTCAAATGTCCGGCCGTGGTCGGGACGATCCTGCTCATGGCTGCCGGCCTCCCCGGGTTGCACGCCCAGGTGACCGAGACACCCGTGACCATGGCCCCGGGCTCAATCCTGATGCGCATGGACGCCATATCGCTCGGGTTCGAGCCCGACTCGACGGCGCCCAACCAGTACCGTGCCCTGGCCCTCGGCACGACGCTCGTCTCGGCGGGGCTCACGGACAGCGTCGACTTCGAGGCGGGGACGCAGCTCTTCCTGCGCGATACCTTCAACACATCGGGAATGAACCAGACCCAGAGCGGCATCGGAGACTTCACGTTCAGGACGAAGTGGACGTTCTGGAAAGACCCGTCGTCGGGAGAGGAGGCTGCGATTATTCCCTACATCGTCGTGCCCGTGAATTCGAGCGCGGTGGGCAACGACTCGTTCGAGGGCGGCCTCATTCTGCCCTGGGCGAGGGACCTTGGCGGGGGCTTCAGGACGGAGGCGATGGCCGAGTGGGACGAGTTCCGGAACGTGTCCAACACCCGCTACGACGCGCGCTGGTTCGGGAGCGCGGACGCGAAGTGGGATTTTGGCGGGATGATCGGGGCCTATGCCGAGGTGACGCTCAGCCTCTCGACGGCGGGTGGGTCAAGCGACACCGGGACACTCGGGGGGGGCGCGACGCTCTCGGTCTCCAAGAATTTCCAGTGGGACTTCGAGGTCAGCAAGGTCATCGGGCAGGGCGAGAACGCGTGGACCGAGGTGCTGCGCTTCCGCTGGAAGATCCTCTAGTCGGAGACCATGGCAAACCTCGGGGCTCCAACGCGCGCCCCGTCGCCGCCCTCAGGCCTCGTCAAAGTCGGTGAGGATGGAGAACCGGAACGTGGAGCCCTCGCCGACCCGGCTCTCGACCGAGATCGTTCCCCCCATCATCTCGCAGAGGCGCTTGGCGATGATGAGGCCGAGGCCCGTGCCGCCCCGGCGGCGGGTCGAGGAGGTGTCCACTTGGCTGAAGGGGAGGAACAGGTGGTCGAGCTTGTCCGCGGGAATGCCGATCCCGGAATCCTTGACCGAGAAGAAAAGCCGGGCGACCCGGCGGCTCGATCCCGGCTCGACGGGTTCCCCGCGGGCGCACGAGACCTCGAGCGACACGCCGCCGCGCTCGGTGAACTTGAGCGCGTTGCTGATCAGGTTTGTAAGGATCTGGCGGATACGAATCTCGTCGCTGTTCACGATCTCGGGCACGCCCGCGTCGACCTTCAGGTCCAGGGCGAGCGCGAGCGACCGGGCCTTCGGCGCGAAGAAGCCGGAGAGGTCCTGGACGCACGCCCGGAGGGAGAAGGGCGCGTGCTCGATCTCGATCTTGCCGGAGTCGATCTTTGAGAGGTTGAGGATGTCCGCTATGATCTTCTCGAGCGCGAGCCCGCTCGAATTGATCATCTCGACCTGCTCGCGCTGGTCCAGGGTGAGGGTGGTCGACCCCAGCATCTTCGAGAAGCCCACGATCGCGTTTATCGGGGTCCTCAGCTCATGGCTCACGATCGCGAGGAACTCGGACTTGGCGCGGTCCGCGGTCTCCGCGGCCTCCTTGGCGCGCAGGAGGGCGGCCTCCGCGTCCTTGCGCTCCGTGATGTCGTGGCCGACCGCCTGGTACTCCATCGTGTTGCGCTCGTCGTCCTTGATGGCCCGCTGGGTCCAGCGGATCCAGAGGCGCCTACCGTCGTCAAAGGTCATCTCGGACTCGAACGTGTACGGCTCGTCCGCGATCGCTGCGCCCGGGGCGAAAAACGGGAAGTCGACTCCCACGAGCTCGTTCCTCTTGCGGTTCACGGCGCGCGCGTAGGCCCCGTTCACAAACGTGATCTTGCCGTCGCTCTTGTAGCGGCAGATGAGGTCGGGCTGGTCCTCCACGATGCCCTTGTAGCTCGCCTCCACCTGCTGGAGCGACCGGGCCATCCGCTCGATCTTGCGCGCAAGTCCGATGATCTCGTCGGAGTCCGACTCCTCACCCGTGGACTCGATCTCGTCCACCTGAACGGCTATCGTCGTGTCGTGGAGGGACTTGAGGGACCTCGCCATCGTCTGGTCCCAGATGTAATTGGCCAGCATGAGCAGCATGCAGCCGGTGATTGCCAGGCCGATGATGTAAAGGTTGGAGCCGAGGTGCTCCCTGACCTGGGCGTCCGTAATGATGGCAACCCATGCGACGGAGAGAGCAAACGCAAGAATCAGAGCGAAAAGGGTTTTTCGTTTCATTGAGTCGGCAACGGTCGTCGGAATCTTGCGGGGTCCTGCCATGGTAGTCGAGTACGGAAGGGGTTCTTGGGACGACCTAGGGGGCGAAAAATGGATTGTGTCGCCTTTCCTGCGATACCGTCGTCAGCGGCCCGTGTCCGCACGCGAGCACGGTGTTTCGGGGCAGGGTGAGGATCTTCTCCACGTCGTTCCTGTACTGGTCCGCGAAATGGGTGGCGCTTCCACCAATCGAGCTCGCGAAGAGCGAGTCGCCGACGATTGCGAGGGGGTAGCTCAGGCCGGTCACGTAGAACGAGGTCTGGCCGGGCGAGTGCCCCCAGGTCGCGAGCGTCTTGATGGCGATCCCCCCGATGTGGAAATGCGCGTTCTCCTTGAAAACCTTGGCGCCCGGAAGGCCGCTGGCCTCCCGCTCGCTCGCCCAGACCTCGGCGCCCGTCTCGCGGACGATCCGTTCCAGGTCCGCGACATGGTCGTCATGGGCGTGAGTGATGAACATCATCTGGAGGCGAAGGCCCTCCGAGCTGATGAGGCCGAGCATGTCCCCGCCGTCGGGCCCCGTGTCGAACGCGGCCGCCACGCGGGCCCGCGAGTCCCACACGAGGAAGCTGTTGACCGTGATGTCCTCGTAGGGCGCGTTGAAGATCGCGAAGCCGTGGGGAAAGACGGGGACCTCCGGGTACCATCGCTTGTGGGCGAGTTCCTCAAGGGCGTTTGGGCCGAGCTTCAGGTGCCGGGCCACGCGCCGGATGACGGCGTCGAGGAGCTGGCCCGACTTCACCGCCCGCAGGTCCTCGGCGGAGACCTCCGCGAGCTCGCACAGCTCCTTGTCCGAGATCCCGAGGCCTCTCTGCGCCTTCGCAATGACGTCGGTGAAGGTGTCCTCAATGGGTATTCGCGGCATAAGAGGGTCGTATCACCGCGCGGGCAGGCGCGCGAGCATTTGGGCGGCCCGCCGCGGGAGAGCATCCCCGCCCGTCATTTCGCGAAGGCCATTTTCAGGGCTTGGGCCACGTTGGGCGGCACAAAGTGACCGACCTGGCCGCCATACCTCGCCACCTGCTTCACGAGCGATGAGCTGGTGTAGCTGAACTGCTCGTTCGGCATGACGAAGAGGGTCTCGATCATCGGCTGGAGGTGGCGATTCATCAGGGCCATGTTGAACTCGAACTCGAAGTCCGAGAGCGCGCGCAGCCCGCGAATGATGGCGTCCGCCTTCTGCTCCAGTGCGAAATCCACGAGCAGGCCCCCGAATTTCGTCACCCTGACGTTCGCGAATGCGGCCACGTTTGGCAGGATCATCGCGCAGCGCTCATCCGCGGAGAATAGGGGCTCCTTCGAGGGGTTGTCGGCGACCGCGACCGTGACGCGCTCGAAAAGCCGGGCGGCGCGTCCCAGGACGTCCAGGTGTCCGCAAGTGATTGGGTCGAAGGTCCCTGGATAAATGCAGTGGCGCATGGGGTCTCGCGCAAATCTGACGGGGGCGGCCCCCCGCTGGCGAGCGCGTTTCGTCTCCGATGTTGCCTTCGAACGCCCCGGGGTTGTCCTTAAGGGGGCCCCGATGAACCTCCCCAATACCATCACGCTCTCGCGGATTCCGCTGATGTTCGTGATCGTCTGGCTCATGTACCAGACGTGGCCGGGGGCTGCCACGCTTGCCTTCGTCCTGTTCATCACGGCGGCGGTGGGCGACTGGTACGACGGCTACCTGGCGCGCAAGCTCGGCCTCATCTCGAATTTCGGCAAGCTGATGGACGCCATGGCGGACAAGATCATGGTGATGGGGGTCGTGATCGCGCTCGTGGACCAGCAGAGGCTCCCCGTGGCCCTGGCGCTGATCACGCTCTGCCGCGAGTTCCTGGTGACGGGGATGCGCATGGTGGCCGCCTCGAAGGGTGTCGTCGTCGCCGCGGACGGAGGGGGAAAAAGCAAGACGTTGACGCAGCTTATCGCCCTCGGATTCCTCCTGGGCGCCCCGATGGTGTCCCAGGACGGCTATTACCTGTTCCACCTGGAGGCGTATGAGTTCGTCAGGGTCCTCGGCAACGTGGGTGTCGTCATCTTCATCGCGGGCACGGCGCTGTCGGTCTGGTCCGGCTACCGCTACATCTCGCGCAACTCCCGCCTGGTATTCGGCGAGGGGAACGGGGCGCCATGAATTTCAAACAGCCGCCGTGGACGAGGACCATGCCGACGGCCCTGGTCCTCAACCTGGCCCGTCTGGGGCCGGTCGGCACCAGCCTGCCGGCCCCGGGCACATGGGGCTCATTGGCCGGCCTCCTCTTTTTCTGGCTGTGCTTCTACCACCAGGGCGAGGTCGTCAACGTGATAGCGGCCGCGTGCGCGGCGTACTTCGCGGTCGGCATCTGCGGCGAGGCGGAGATCCGCCTCGGAAAGCATGATCCCGGAGAGGTCATCCTGGACGAATTCGTGGCCATGCCGTTCTGTTTCATCGGGTGGGGATGGCTGGCGGGGAGCTTTCCGGGGTGGGCGGTGGCCCTCGCCGGCTTCGCGCTCTTCAGGTTCTACGATATTCGCAAGCCGATGATGATCAATACGCTCCAAAATCTCCCAGGGGGATGGGGAATTGTGGCGGACGACATCGCGGCGGCACTCGCCACGTGCGCGACCCTCCACGTGATCCATCTGGTTTGGGTCGTCATCTGAGCGTCTCCGGCTCCCTCAGGGGAGCGCCTCGAGGCTCTCGGCGGGGACCTTGATGAGGAGCCCCTGCCGGAGCACGTCCACGGAGATCACGATTCCGGCCGGGTTCGTGGCATCGTCAACGAGGCCCTCGAGCCCGTGGAGCGGTCCGCCGACAACCCGGACGCGCCGCCCGAGAGTCAAGAGAGGCACGACCGAGAGCTCGGCTCCGGAGGCGACGATCTTTCGTACGTCCTCGATCTGCCTGAGGAAGCGCGCCTCGTCGTCGACGGCGATCGCGCGGGCGATCAGCTCCTGCTCATAGATACGGGCCTTTGCCACGTCGGGCACCCTGGCGAACACGTACCCTGCGAAGAGGGGCTTGGTGAAGCGCTTGGTCTCGCGCGGATACCGCCTGACGCTCGTGATCAGGGGAAGGTAATGCTCAAATCCGCTTGCGGCCAGGAGAGCGGCGAATTTCTTCTCGCACCTGGGCCTCGTGTGGCACGCATACCAGCGCGCGTCGGCGATGCTCACGCCAGCAGCAGGAAGCGCACGGCGGCGTGGTAGCCCTCGAGCCCCAGCCCGGCGATGACCGCCGCGCACGCCGGCGCCGTGAGCGAGACGTGCCTGAATTCCTCGCGCCTGTAGATGTTCGAGATGTGCACCTCTACGGCCGGGATGTGGGCCCCGAGGAGCGCGTCGCGGAGCGCGATGCTCGTGTGGGTGAGGCCGCCCGCGTTGATCACGATCCCGTCAAACTTCGCGTCGGCGAGCTTCGCAATGTGGTCGATGAGCTCGCCCTCATGGTTCGACTGGAAGAATTCGAGGACGGCCTTGGTCCCGAAGCCCTTGATGAGCGACTTCTCGAGGTCGGCCAGCGTCGCCTTCCCGTAGATCTCGGGCTCCCGCTTTCCGAGGCGGTCGAGGTTGGGTCCGTTGAGGATGGCGATCTTCTTCATGGCCTGGCGGGGCGCGCTAGAGGGGATTTTCGGTCGCAATGAACTCCCACGGCAATCCAAACCTTTCCGAAACCTCCGCCGCGAGGGCCCGCACGGCGTGGACCTCGGTTGCGTAGTGGCCGCAGAGGTAGAGGTTGAGGCCGTGCTCCTGGGCGACGTTGAACCATTCCTCGCGCAGCTCGCCGGTCACGAGAGTGTCGACCCCCTCGTCGATCAGGGGCAGGACGGCCGAGTTGCCACCCCCGCTGCAGAATCCGATGTGGCTCGGCCTCGACGAGCCGTACTCGATCGCGATGACCCGGCTGTAGAGCGACTCGAGCCTTCGCCTCAGGGCGGCGCGGGTGAGCCGGCTCCTCGCGATCCTGCCGATGGGCCCGCCCGCGTTGGGGATGAAGCCCCTGCTGGCCCGAAGGCCGAGCTCGCGCGCCAGGAGGGCGTTGTTTCCCAGCTGCGGGTGCGAGTCGAGGGGCAGGTGGTTCGAATAGAGCGCGCAGTTGCCCTTCATGAGCGCCGCCACGCGCTCGTGAGCGGGCCCCGTGAGCGTCCGGGGCATGTCCCAGTACATCCCGTGGTGGACGATGAGGAAGTCCACGCCCGCGTCCACGGCCTTGCGGAACGGGACGACGCCCGCATCGACGGCCGCCCCGATCCGCGTCACCCGGCCGTCGTTCGCGACCTGGAGGCCGTTGAAGGCCCCGGGCGCGTCCTTGAATTTCGCGCGGCGAGTCCGCCTGTCGCAGAACGCTACGATCTCAGTCAGTTTTTTCATGGGCCGATGCGGCAACTGTGTGCGCTAAAGCCTGCCCCGAAACTCACGAGCCAAAAATCGCCGTCGCCCCGCGGGACGCCGTCCCGAAGGGTCTCCTCCAGGGCGAAGAGGACCGATGGGCTGCTCATGTTCCCGCAGTTCAGGAGAGTCCGCGCGCTCGCCTCAAGCGTGTGCGGCGCCACGACCGGCCCTATCGCCTCAAGGACGTCCTTGCCGCCCGGATGGGCGACCACGCGCGCGACGGGACGGCTGCCGCGGCCGCGCCAGAGCGTGCCCACCGCTCCGGCGGCGACCTCTGGCACCGTTCGGTGGAGGAGGTTCCGCAGCTTTCCCCCTCGCTGCTCGAACCTGAGCTTGTCGCGCTCGTCAGGCAGGTGAAGCGACTCGAAGTCAAAGGCGCGGATGCCCAGCGGACCGGGCGTGGAGCGCCAGATCGTGGCGGCGGCGCCGTCGCTGAAGAGGCATGCGCTTATGATGACGCCCGGATCGTCATCCAGGTAGAACGCCGTGGAGCACAGCTCGACCGCTATGCAGGCCACCGTGGCCCCCGGCTGGGCGGACAGGATGTGGCTGGCGGCCCTCATCGTTGGGATGGCGGCCCCGCAGCCGAGACCCACGAGGTCGTGGAGGACCGCGTTTGCCCGGAGGCCGAGCTGCTCGGCCACATAGCTCGTGAGACCGGGACAGAGGTAGCCCGTGCAGGTGCAGATGAGAAGGGCGTCGAGCTCCCCGGGCGCGACCGCCGCCTTCGCGAGGGCCTTGTTCAGCGCCGCGCCGGCCAGCCTCGGGGCCTCCGCCCGGAAGGCGCCGTTCAGCTCATCCGCAGTGCGGTCGAACACCCGCTCTATCTCCGGCATCGCAAAGTGGCGGCGGGCTATTCCGTGGTCGCCGCGGAGGATCGTGTGCAGGATCAGCATCGAGCGTTTTTTCAGCCGGGAGCGCACCCCCGATTTCTCGACTATGCTCCAGCACTCGGGCTGGGTGTAGGTGGCGGCCGGGACCGCGGTTGCGAGCGCGTGGAGGTACATGTCGCCTGAACCCTAGCGGAGCGCCGCGTAGAGCATGCTGAAGGGAATGAGCCGGGATCCGACGACCGCGGCGAGCAAGGACTGGCGCCTGCGCTCGAGGAAGAACGGATGGATGAGCGCGGCCAGCGCCAGGCGGCGGCGAAAGCGCGCCCTCTGCGCGGAGGCGATCCTTTGCGCGGTTTCCTCCCAGCTGGCATCGCCTGAGGCGTAGGCGAGGAGGGGCGCGATCGCGAGGCCCGCCCCCTGGAGCGCCATCGCGAGCCCGTTGCCCGTGAAGGGCGGTATGGTCGCGCATGCGTCGCCGAGCCGGATCTCCCCAGAGGATGGGATCCGCCAGTCGCCAAGCGTCGCCGCCGTCGTGCAGAATGAACCGGGATCCAGGTCGGCCGAGCGGATCCGCCCGGCCAGTTCGGCGAGCCCCGCCGTCTCGAGGTAAGAAAACAGGAGTTCGATGCCCCGCTGGGCGTGCTCCTGGGGCGCAAAGATCCCGCAGACGTTTATGGCCCCGCCGTCCACCCTCGAAAGGCCGACATAGCAGCGCTCCCCGAGATGTATCTCGAAATCGCTCGCGAGAGGCAGATTCCTCACGTGGGCCTTCAGGCCCACCCAGAACGGGCCCGTCCGCTTCCTGCCTACGGCGAAGACGCGGCCCGGCGGGGCCTCGTCCTCCGGCGCGCGCGTCTGCGTCCGCAGGTCGCCGCCGGCGCAGACAAACGCGCCCGCCACCCGGGCATCGAGCGTGTGGCGGCTGATGCCGAGAGCCGCGGCGGGCAGCGTGAAAGGGCGAAGGGGACGGTCCCTCAGATGATAGGTGACGGAGCGGTGCGGCTGCGCATCCGCAAGGAATTCATGCGCTCCCACCGCCTCGGCCGTGCGCTCGTCCAGGCCCGAGATGAATTCGCCGCAGACGCGGTGCCTGGGATAGCCGGAGGCCTCGAAGATCGTCACGGGAACACCCCGCCGCCTCAGGGCGAGGCCGAGCGCGAGGCCGCAGAGGCCCCCGCCCACGATCTCAACGGGCAGGGTCCGCCTCATGGCTTTCGCACGGCGACCATGCGAAGGGCCCCCCCTGCCGTCGTCCTGCACGAATAGAGCCAGTCCTTCGGATTCAGGCCGAGAAATTCCGGCAATTCCTCCCCCCTGAAGCCCGCCGCGATGCTGACGCGCGCGTCATGGAGGGTCACGTGGTTTGCCCCCAGGAGGGGACCGATCGCGGCCACGAGGACCTGCGAAGCCCGGCGGCGCTCGGGTTCGCACGCGAGGATGACGCGGGTCGAGCGCCGGAGCTTTTCCCCCAGGCTTGAGAGCTCCCCGGCCGTGAACTGGTGGAGGATCAGGTTGGCGATAACGACCGTGTAGACACCGTAGCCGGAGAAGGTGTTCAGGTTCGCCGTGTGCCATTCGCGTCCGGCCGGCCAGGACGCAGGCCGGGGCCAGAGATCAAGGCCGTCCACCGGAAACCCGCGCCGGATCAGGCCGAGCCCCATCTCGCCCGTGCCCGCGCCGAGCTCGAGGACGCGGTCCCCGGGCAGGACGAGCCTGGAAAGGGTGCGCTCGAACCATCCGCTGTTTCCCATGATCCGGTTGATGATCCGCAGGTCGCGCCGGTTGCGGATCGCGTCGGGATGATCGGGAGGCAGGGAATCGAGCAGCTCGGGCTGGCAGGCGCGCAACATCAGAGGAGGATTGCCCGGCCCCGCGCTCGTGTCCAGAGTGGTAGCGTAACAGAAATGAGCGCCAAGCAATCCCCTGTCGACCTGATCGCCCTCGCGGCCAAGAAGTTTCCGCGGCGCCCGACGTGGGACGAGTATTTCATGGCGACGGCCGTCCTGATAGCGACGCGCTCGAACTGCGAGCGGCTTCACGTGGGATGCGTGATCGTCGCCGGCGGCGACCGAAGGAACCGCCTCGTGGCCGCGGGCTACAACGGATTCCTCCCTGGCACGCCGCATGTCTCACGCATGCGCTCCGGCCACGAGCAGGCCACGGTCCACGCCGAGCAGAATGCGGTGGCTGACGCCGCCCGGCGCGGCAGCTCTCTCGGCGGGTGCATCGCCTACGTCACCCATTACCCATGCCTCAACTGCGCCAAGATGCTCGCGGCCTCGGGCATCTCCGAGATCCGGTTCAGGAGCAACTACCACAACGACCCCCTGGTGGCGCGCCTGATGGCCGACGCGGGCGTCACGGTCACGAGGCTATGAAGGGAGTGCGGCGATCCTCGTGAAAGAAGCCAGCCACAGGGCAGGGGAGTCGCTCGCGGGCTCGCTTCTGCTCGCCCATCCGGTCCTGCGCGACCCCAATTTCAGGCGGACGGCGGTCCTCATGTCGACCCACGGACCCGAGGGCGCGATGGGCGTCGTGCTCAACCGCCCCCTCGGCAAGCGCCTCGGCGAGTTCAAGGGCGACTTTGCGCTTGGCCCGCTCTCGTCGACGCCCATCTTCACGGGCGGCCCCGTGGAGACCGAGCAGCTCATCCTTGCCGCCTGGCAGTCGCGAAAGGACGCGTTTCAGCTCCACTTCGGGATCGATCCCGTCAAGGCGGCGGAGCTCCTGGGCGACGAGTCGACGCGGCTTCGAGCCTATCTCGGCTACTCCGGCTGGTCCGCAGGGCAGCTTGAAAACGAGCTCGAGAGCGGGACATGGATCGTCGCCAGCCCCCCCGCCGACCTCTTTGAGAGGCCGATGCACGACGCCCTGTGGCGGAGCCTCCTCAGCGAGGAGGGCGACCAGTGGCGGCTCCTCGTCGAGGAGCCCGAGGAACCGGGGAAGAACTGAGTTGACAGCGGGGGTGTCCGCTCTCTGCTTTGTTTCCTTTTATGAAAGTCGTTTCGTCCATCAAATCAGCCAAGAAGCGCCACCCGGACTGCCAGGTCGTCCGGCGCCGGGGCAAGATCTACGTCATCAACAAGACCGACCCCCGCTACAAGGCGCGCCAGGGCTGACCCTTAGAACACTTTCCCCCGTGAAATCCGAAGGCCATCCCACGCTCAACCCGGTCTGCTTCCTCGACGTCGCGACCGGCAAACGCTTCCTCACGCGCTCGACCATGAAGTCGGCCCGCAAGGAGTCGATCGACGGAATAGAGTACTACATCGTGCTGCGGGACGTCACCATGGACTCTCACCCCGCCTACACCGGCGAGAAGCGCCTCGTGGACACGGCCGGCCGCGTCGAGAAGTTCACGTCCAAGTTCAAGCGCAGCACGAAGAAGTAGGCGGGCGCTGTTGAAGCTCATCTGTTTCGACTGCGACAACACGCTGAGCTCGATCGAGGGGATCGACGAGCTCGCGAGGCTTCGCGGGCCCGACGTCTTCGCGCGCGTCGAGGCGCTGACCAACGATGCCATGAACGGGCTGGTCCGGATGGAGGACGTCTTTGGGAGGCGCCTGGAGATCGTGCGGCCCGGGAAGGCGGAGGTAGCGGCCGTGGGCCGGCGCTACGTGGAGACCGTGGAGCCGACGGCGAAGGCGACGATCGCGCTCCTCGTGGAGACGGGCTGGACCCCGATCATCATCAGCGGTGGGTTCCGCCAGACGATCGGCCCGCTCGCGGATTTTCTGGGCGTCTCGAAGATCGAGGCGGTCGATCTGCATTTTCTCCCCGACGGCACCTACAAGGGGTACGCCTCGGACTACCCCACTACGCGCTCCGGCGGGAAGGGCCAGATCATCACGGAGCTTCGCGCCGAGTTCAGCGCCGAGAGGGTGGTGATGGTCGGCGACGGGGCGAGCGATCTTGAGACCATGCCCCAGGTCGACCTTTTCGTGGGGTTCGGCGGCTACGTCTCGCGCGAGAAGGTGAAGCGCGAGGCCAAGGCCTTCGTCACCTCGCTTGCCTCCATCCCGGCGCTCATCTGAAGCTGGGCGAGGGCCGCGCGCGTCCCGGTACACCGTCCAGCCAAGATGCACATCTCAACGAGTGTCTGCGGAGTGGGATTGCTCCTGCTCCTCCTCTGCGCGTTTTCGGCCTTTTGCGCGCTTCGGTCTCTGTCCAGGCAGATCGGCTCGTCCGGCGCCGGCCGGAAATGGCTCGTCCTCGCCGGATGCGGCGCAGGCCTGCTGGCACTCGGGAGCCGCTTCCTGGTGGCCGAGGGGCGCGTCTCCTGGGCACCCTACGCCGACCAGTGGAACGCCGAGATTTCCGGCATCGTCGCCCCGCTCGTGCACGGGACGCTGGGCTGGAGGGAGCTTGTCGCGGGAAACAATGAGCACCGGGTTTTCCTTACCCGCGTCCTCTCGCTCGGCGTCGTCCTCGCCAACGGCGGCTGGGACAACCGCGCCCTGGTGATCGCGAACTATCTCCTCGAGGCAGTCATGGTGGCCTGGGTCTGCACCCTGGCGTGGGGCGCCCTCGGTTGGGCCCGCGGGAGCTATGTCTGCGCGGTTGCGCTGCTCCCCATGTTTCTTGTCTGCGACTGGGAGACCCTCGTCTCAAGCAACCAGGCACAGTTTGTCTTCATGGCGTTCGGATCGGTGCTGGCCCTTTCGCTGGCCCAGGGCTACTCGATCAAGTCCCTGGGCAGCTGGGGGGCGCTGGCGATGGCCCTCCTGACGCTCGGGAGCATGGCCTCCGGATTCCTGACGGCGGCGGCCATGTTGGCGACGGGTGCGATCGTCACAATTGCCGAGGGCAGGAGGATCCGCTCCGTCGCCGGATTCGGGGCGGCTTGCGCGGCCATAGCGGCCCTGGGCTGGTTCACCCGGGTCCATTTCACCGCTCTCCACGAGCTCTACGCAAGGGACCCGGCGGACTGGCTCCGCGCGTTCCTGATCTATGCGGCGTGGCCGCTGGCGCCGGGCGCGCTTGGCTTCCTTCTCATGTGGCTGCCATGGATGATCCTCCTCTTCCGGACGCTTCGGAACCGTGAAGCGCGGCCGCTGGCACCCTTTGCGATCGGTCTCGGCCTCTGGGACCTGCTTCAGTCCTGCGCGCTCGCCTGGACGAGGTCGGGGCTCAGCGGCCTCGTCAGCTCGCGGTACACGGAATTCCTGGTCTGGGGTTCGGTCGCCAACGCCATGGCGTTGGCCATCGTCTTCACCGGCCCCGGCCTCGCGGCGGGACGGCGCGCGGCGGCCTTGGCGGCAATGGCGGCCTGGCTGGCGCTCGTGGGTGGCAACGAGCTCTGGCGCTCGGGCGCGGTCTACAGGCCCTATTTTGAGGGCTTTCGCGGCCAGACCCTCGAACATGAGTGGCGCCTGGGGACCTTCATGAGAAAGGGCGACGCAAACATCATCGAGGGCGTGAGCTTTCCGCGGATCCCGACCTACTCCTCGGAGCAGATAGTCTCGACCCTGCGGGACCCGCAGGTGCTCGCGCTCCTCCCCGCGCCCCTGCGCCGCGACGCCGTGCGCGACCGCCAGCCGTCCCTTCTCCCGTCGATCCAGGACGGCCCGCTGAGCCATGTCGCCCTTCGGGTGCGGGTGTGCGGCCTCGCTCTCGCGCTCGTCGGCGTGGGCCTGATCGCCGCCGCCCTCCTTTTTGCGCGGCCTACCGCCTCCGGGATGCGGATTCCGGGAGGATAGGCGCCCGCCCGTGGCCGAAGCGACGGCCTTTGACACGGGGGCCTCTTGGGCGATCTTGTGGGTTCAAACCCATGCTGTTCAAGCTGAGCTCAGAATTCAGGCCGACCGGCGACCAGCCCCAGGCGATCGACAAGCTCGTGGCCTCGATCGCGGCCGGCAACAGGTACCAGACGCTCCTCGGGGTCACGGGCTCCGGCAAGACGTTCACCATGGCCAACGTGATCGAGCGGTGCGACCGGCCGGTCCTCATCATCTGCCACAACAAGACCCTGGCGGCGCAGCTCTTCTCGGAGTTCAAGGGCTTCTTCCCGGAGAACGCGGTCGAGTATTTCGTGAGCTACTACGACTTCTACCAGCCCGAGGCCTACATTCCCTCGAGCGACACCTACATCGAGAAGGACTCCTCGATCAACGAGGAGATCGAGCGCCTGCGGATGTCGGCGACGAGCTCGCTCGTGAGCCGGCGCGACGTGATCGTGGTGGCCAGCGTCTCCAGCATCTACGGCCTGGGCTCGCCCGAGGACTTCACGGAGCTGCGGATACCGATCCGCAGGGGCGAGGAGCTCGGGCGCAACCGCTTCCTCGAGCGCCTGGTCGACAACATCTACGACCGCAACGACTACGAGCTCAAGCCGGGGCGCTTCCGCGTGCGCGGGGACGTGGTCGACGTCATGCCGGCCTACAGCGAGCACGGGCTCCGGGTCGAGTTCTTCGGGGACACGGTGGAGGGCCTGAGCGAGTTCGAGCCGCTGACGGGCGAGGTCCTGCGCGAGCTCGACAAGTTCGACCTCTATCCGGCTAGCCAGTACGTCCGGAGCCGCGGGTCGCTGACCCCGGCGCTCGCCACGATCCGGGCGGAGCTTACGGAGCGCGTCGCGTGGTTCGAGTCCCAGGGGAAGTACCTTGAGGCCCAGCGGATCCAGATGAGGACCAACTACGACCTGGAGATGCTCTCAGAGATGGGGTTCTGCAACGGGATCGAGAACTACTCGCTGCACTTCGGCAACCGCAAGCCCGGGGACAGGCCCTCGTGCCTCATAGACTTCTTCCCGAAGGACTTCCTCCTCATGATCGATGAGAGCCACGCGACCCTTCCGCAGATCGGCGCCATGTACAACGGCGACCGCTCGCGCAAGCAGACGCTCGTGAACTTCGGTTTCCGCCTGCCCTCGGCCCTCGACAACCGGCCCCAGAGCATCGAGGAGTTCGATCGCATCACAGGGCAGACCCTCTACGTCTCCGCGACGCCTTCGCCGGTCGAGCTGGGGAGATCCCCCGTCGTGGCGGAGCAGGTCATCCGTCCCACGGGCCTCCTCGACCCGGAAATCGCGATCCGCCCGATCAAGGGGCAGGTCGAGCACCTGATCGGCGAGATCAAGGCGGCGGCGGCGGCCGGCGAGCGCGTGCTCGTGACGACCCTCACCAAGCGCCTCTCGGAGGACCTGACGACTTTCCTTCGCGAGGCGGGCGTCCGGGTCGAGTACCTGCACTCCGACATCGACACGATCGAGCGCATCGAGATCCTGCGCAAACTCCGGCTCGGAAACTTCGACGCCCTGATCGGGATCAACCTCCTGCGCGAGGGCCTTGACCTGCCCGAGGTCGCGCTCGTCGCGATCCTGGACGCCGACAAGGAGGGCTTCCTCAGGAGCGAGACGAGCCTCGTCCAGACGGCGGGGCGCGCCGCCCGGCACTCGAAGGGCCGGGTCATCCTCTACGCCGACACGATCACGGGCTCCATCGCGCGCACGGTCGAGATAACGAACGCGCGGCGAAAGAAGCAGATCGCCTACAACACGGAGCACGGGATCGTGCCCCGCAGCACCACGCGCGGCGCCCAGGCCAGCCTGCAGACCTACGACGCGAGCGGCGGGGACGAGGCGGCCTCGGTCGCCGAGAGCCCGGACGACGTCGCGGCCGTGATCGCGCAGCTGGAGGGAGAGATGCAGGAGGCCGCCTCGAAGCTCGAGTTCGAGAAGGCGGCCCTCATCCGCGACCAGATCGACTCCCTGAGGTCCGGCAGCTACAGGAAGTTGGCCGGCGCCGCCCCCCGGAAGCTCAAGCCCACTCGCGCGGGTTCTGCAGCCGGGGATTGAGGACGCCGATGCACGGCAGGTTCCGGTAGCGCTCGGCGAAGTCGAGGCCGTAGCCGACGACGAACTTGTCGGGGATCTTGAACCCGACGAAGTCCGCCTCGAAGGGCACCTCGCGGCGCCCCTGCTTGTCGAGGAGGACGCAGGTCCTCAGGCTCGCCGGGCCCTGCTTCTGGATGAGGCCCGAGACGAGGGAGATCGTCTTGCCCGTGTCGAGGATGTCGTCGATGAGGAGCACGTGGCGCCCGGCAATGTCGATCGTCAGGCTGTGCACGATCTGGGGGGTCCCGACGGACTTCGTCTTGTCGGCGTAGCTGGAGATCCGGACGCAGTCGAGGCGCACCGGGTTCTCGATCTCGCGCATCAGGTCGGCCGTGAACATGACGGCCCCGTTGATGATGGAGACAATCGTGAACTCGCCCTCCCCGTAGTTCTTCCTGAGCTCGCGCCCCAGTTCGCCCACCCGCTTCTTGATCTGCTCCTCCGTGAAGAGGACGCTCTCAAGGTCGGGGTGCACGTGGGGTTCCTTTGCGCTGGCGGGCATCTGGGTCCAGACAGGCGCACGCGGGGGCCGGAGGCAATCCGTTACGGGGATTTTTCCAAAAAAATGGCGCGCCGCATTCCTTTGGCTTCGACTTCGGGGCTGTCCCCGTCGAGCCTTCCCACCTCTGCGGCATGATCTCAATCCGGATCCAGAAACTGACCAAGCGTTTCGGGGCCGTCACCGCGCTCCACCACCTGGACCTCGTGATCGAGCCGGGCGAGCTCTTCTTCCTCCTGGGCCCGAGCGGATGCGGGAAGACGACCCTCCTGCGGTGCATTGCGGGATTCTTCATCCCCGACGAGGGCCGGATATTCTTCGGAGACGAGGACGTGACGCAGCTCGCCCCCCACAAGCGCAACACGGGAATGATGTTCCAGAGCTACGCGCTCTGGCCCCACATGTCGGTCGCGGAGAACGTGGCCTTCGGCCTCGAGGAGCGCAACCTGCCGCGCCCGGAGATCCGCACCAAGGTGGCCGAGGCGCTGGAATCGGTGCGCATGGGCGCCTACGCCGAAAGGCGCCCGAACCAGCTTTCCGGGGGGCAGCAGCAGCGGGTGGCGCTGGCCCGCGCCCTCGTCATCCGCCCGCGCTGCCTCCTCCTGGACGAGCCCCTCTCGAACCTGGACGCCAAGCTGCGCCTCGAGATGCGCATGGAGATCAGGCGGGTATGCAAGGAGTTCAAGCTGACGACGGTCTACGTGACCCACGACCAGAAGGAGGCCCTGTCGGTGTCCGACCGGATGGCGATTCTGGAGAGCGGGCGGATTCTCCAGGTGGGCTCGCCCCAGGAAATCTACCGGAAGCCGGCGCGAAAGACCGTGGCAGACTTCATAGGCGAGACGAACTTCATCCCGGGAAAGCTCCTCTCGTTGTCGGCCGGCAGGGCCCGCGTCTCGACGGCGCTCGGCGACTTGGACGGGATCCTCGGGGACACCGGCGCGCAGCCGGCGGTGGGCTCGCAGGTGACCGTTTCCGCGAGGCCGGAGTGCTGGACAATCTCCGGCGTGGCGGCCGGCCCGAACGCGGTCCGCGGGCGCATCGGCGCCTCGGTCTACCTCGGGGAGAACGCCCAGTATGACTTCGTGGCGGGCGGCGCGACGCTCAAGATCCTCGAGCTCAACCCGAGGCTCGTCGGGCGCCCGGGCACCGAGGAGTTCCACGCAAGCGTCCGGCCCGAGGACGTGGTCGTCCTGACGGACTGAGGCCCTCCGATGCTCAAGCGAGGGATCATCATCCTGGCCCTCGTCGGGATCGTCGCGGTGCCGTTCGTCCTGCGCCCGAAGCAGGCCTCGCCGGAACAGGCGGATGACACGCTCGTCATCATCACCCCCCACAACGAGGCGATCCGCCACGAGTTCTCCGTGGGCTTTCGGGCCTGGTACAAGGCGAAGACGGGGCGCACGGTGTTCCTGGACTGGCGAAACGTGGGGGGAACGAGCGACATCGCGCGCTACTTGGACGGCCAGTACGACGCCTCGTTCGAGAACCTGTGGACATCGAAGGCGGGGAGGGCCTGGAGCGCCGAGATCGAGGCGGGCTACAAGAACGGCAGGCTTCCCGCGGATGCGCCGGCCGCGGTGAGGCAGGCGAGGGAGACCTTCCTCAATTCGGAGGCCGGCTGCGACATCGACCTCTTCTTCGGCGGGGGCCCGTACGACTTCAGCAGCCAGGCGCAGGCGGGACGGCTTGTCGACCCGGGCATCGTCTCGATGCACCCGGACTGGTTCTCCGAGGACGTGATCCCGAGGACCTACGGGGGCGAGGAGTACTGGGACAAGAATCGCCAGTGGTTCGGGGCCGTCCTCAGCTGCTACGGCATCATCTTCAACAGGGACGCCCTGAAGCGGATCGGGTTCGACCGGGAGCCCGACGCGTGGGCCGACCTCGCCGACCCGAGGTTCCTCGGCGTCATAGGCCTCTGCGACCCGACGCAGAGCGGCTCCATAGCGGCGGCGTTCGAGAATGTGATCCAGCAGCAGATCCGCCGCAGGCTCTCGGCCCTCCAGGCCGTCGACCCCGCGGGCGACCCCAAGGCGCAGACGGCCAAGGCGGTCCGCCTCGGCTGGCTGGACGGGATGCGCCTCATCCAGCTGATCGGGGCAAACGCGCGCTACTTCACGGACACCTCGCAGAAGCCGCCGATTGACGTCGCAAACGGCGACTGCGCAGCCGGCATGTGCATCGACTTCTACGGGCGCGAACAGCAGGAGGCCGTCCGCCGGCGCAACACGGGGGACCGCATAGGCTACGATTCGCCCGAGGGGGGCTCGGCGTACTCGGTCGACCCCATCGCGCTCCTGAGGGGCGCCCCCCACCGGGCGGTCGCGGTCGCGTTCGTGGAGTACGTGCTCTCCCTCGACGGCCAGAAGCTCTGGAACTTCCGGCCGGGAACCCCGGGCGGGCCGAGCGAGTTTGCTCTGCGGCGCCTGCCGGTCCGCAGGGATTTCTACTCCCGCGAGGACTGGCGCCAGTACCGAAGCGACCCGCAGGTAGATCCCTATTCCCAGCGCGAGATGCTCGTCCACCATGACGAGTGGACCGGCCAACTCTTCCTGCCGATGGAGTTCGTCATAAGGGTCATGGACGTGGACACGCACCGGGAGCTCGCCCGGGCGTGGCGCGCGATCATCGCGGCGCCGGAGCCCGCGAAGGCAAGGGCGCTGGCGGTCCTGCAGGATCTATCGTCCGTGGACTACGACCAGACGCTCGGCAGGATCACGAAGGGCATCCATTCCAAGAACAAGGTCGACCAGGTCGAGCTGGCCCGCGACCTGGGGGATACCTTCCGGCGCAACTACGCCCGCGCCGAGCGGATCGCGCGGGGCCGGGAGTGAGCCCGAGGGGCGGCTAGAGCGCCGCGAAGCCCGCCGCGAACGCCGTGCGGTCCGCCGCGGCGAAGAAGGACGTGCCGGCGACGAACGTGTCGGCGCCCGCCTTGCGGCAGAGGGCGGCTGTCGCCAGGTCGATGCCCCCGTCCACCTCGATCCGGATGTCGAGCTTGCGCTCGCTCCGCCAGCGGTCGACCTGCGCGATCTTGGGGATCATGTCCCCCCTGAAGTGCTGGCCGCCGAAGCCCGGCTGCACGGTCATGACGAGGACCAGGTCCACCTGGGCGAGGAAGGGCTCGATCGCCGCCGCGGGCGTCCCCGGGTTGAGCGAAATCCCGGCCCTGCAGCCGTGCGCACGGATCGCCGCGAGCGCCGCGGCGTGGTCGTAGGAGGGCTCGATGTGGATCGTGATCCGGTCGGCCCCGGCCTTGGCGAAGGCGTCGATGAAGAGCTGCGGCTCGGAGAGCATGAGGTGGGTGTCGAAGAAGAGGGTCGAGCCGTGGCGCCTCAGGGCGGCCAGCGTCTCGGGGCCGAAGGAGAGGTTCGGCACGAAGTGCCCGTCCATCATGTCCAGGTGAAGCCACTTGATCCCGAGCTTCGCCACGGCCGAGGCGCCCTCGCCGAGCTCGGCGTGGTCCCCGGCGAGGAGGGAGGGGGCGAGTATCGGGGGCAGCATGGGGGCCTTCGGTGCGTTCCGGGTCACCACACGTCAAGGACGGCGTGGGTCACCTTCTCGGAGAGCGCGTCGGCGAGGAGCGGGAGCGTGTTGTACTCGGATTGGAGCTGGTCGTTGCTGGTGCCGAACTGCACTGAGCCCAGGCCGTTGTCGGTGAAGGCCTCACGCTGGACATCGACGATTCGCCCGTCAAAGAGCAATCGGCCCGTGCGGTTGTCCCGCAGCCGGCAGCTGGCCTGGAGGTGCAGCGTGAACTTCCGCGCGAGGCCGTTGTCGTCCTCGCGGTTGGCGGCATCCTCCCGGCTGTAGTTGACGAGGGTGACCTCGAGCGTCGCGTCGGCATCATCGGAGTTGTTCACGACCGTGACCCGCCCGTCGCGGATGAAGGCCTGCCTCACCATCGTGCTCACGACGACCTGGGACTGCGCGAGGGTGGTCTTGTTCCTGGCCGGCTCCACGTAGAGCGTCTCGAACGCAGGCTCGGAGCCGGCCCCCAGCCTGTAGTGCGCGCAGCCCGGCGCCAGGAGCGCGACGAAAAGGAGCAGGCTCCACGCTCGCTTCATCATGGGGCGCCTCGGCCGATCTTAGAACAGCCAGAACCGCTTCGGGGTGGGGGCGGCCTTCGGCCCGATGGACAGCTTTGAGACCTTGGCATCGACGTCGATCAGCCGCTTCTTCGCGATCCTGGCGGGGTCGGAGTCCGGATAGGCGGTGATCGCCTCGTTGTAGAACACCCTGGCCGCCGTGAAGTTCAGGCGCTTGTAGAAGTAGAAGTCGCCGATGTAGATTTTGCTCTCGGCAAGTATGGTCTTCATCTTGTCGACGCCGGCGGCCGCCTTGGCGATGTCGCTGTCGCCCGGGTAGAGGATCATGTAGTCGTCGTAGTAGGTCATGGCCTGCTTCGTGGAGGCCTGGTCGTACTGGGGTCCCTGGCTCAGGGAGGCGAACATGTCGCCGAGCTTCAAGTAGGCCACGGGGGCGAGGACGCTCTGGGGGTAGGTGTTGACGAGGCGGTCCAGGGCGTCAATCGCGGCGTCGGTCTCCTTGATCAGCTGGTAGCCCCGGGCGGCGTCCATGAGCGAAAGGGGGGCGTAGTCGCTGTACGGGGCGTTGATGAGGATCACCTCAAAGTACTGGATCCCGCGGATCCGGTTCGTGAACATGGGTATCCAGCCGAATGCGTGGTTGCGCGCCCCGTTGAGGAGCGCCGCCGCGATCCGGTACTGCTCGCCGATCACCTCGTCGAAGCGCTTCGTGTTCGGGTACCTCTGGAGGATGGTCTGGAAATCCTGGAACCCGTCGAAGTACTGCTTGCGCGACACCCTGATCCGCCCGGCCCGGTAAAGGGCCTCGGGTGCGTAGATCGACGCCGAGTACTTCTTGGCCACCTTCTCGTAGATGCTCATCGCCGAGCTGCTCTTGCCGGACTCCTCGTCCGCGCGGGCCTTGTTCATCAGGTTGAGGGCCGTGCGGCCGCTGGCCCCGGTGAGTCCCGAGAGGGCCCCCCCCTCCACCTTCCAGCCGGTGTTAGGCGTCCAGGTCAGGTCCGCGCGCAGGCCCAGCGGGGCGCAGAAAACGAGCGCCGCCGCGATCCAAAAGGGGAGCAGGGTGCGGCGGGAAAAAAGGGTCGGCATGAAAGCGGAAATCACCAGCGAATCAGGGCGCTACCGTAGGTCAAGCCTGCCCCGAATGCGACGAGGAGCGTGAGGTCGTCCCTCTTGATCCGGCCCGCGCGGCGCGCCTCGTCGAGGGCTATCGGGATCGAGGCCGCGGACGTGTTGCCGTACCGGTCGACGTTCACGAAGAAGCGCTCGACCGGGATCTCGAGGTACTGGGAGATCGCGTCAATGATGCGGAGGTTGGCCTGATGGGGTATCACCAGCCCGATCTGATTCGCGGCGAAGCCGTGTTGTTCCAAAATATCGCGCGCGGCCTCCTCCATGACCCGCACGGCCAGCTTGAAGACCTCCTTGCCCTTCATCTTGATGAAGTGGTCGCGCCTGGCGACCGTGGCCGCCGACGCCGGCATCCGGCTGCCCCCGGCGGGGATATAGAGGAGCTCGGTGTCCTCGCCGAGCGAGCCCAGCCGGGTGCCCAGGAGCCCGACGGCCGGCTTCCTGCTCGTGCCGACCACGGCCGCGCCCGCGCCGTCGCCGAAGAGGAGGCACGTCCCGCGCTCCTTCCAGTCGACCACCGTGGAGAGCTTCTCGGCCCCGATGACGAGCGCCTTGTGGTAGCGCCCCGAGGCGATCATGGAGCAGGCCGTGTCCAGGGCGTAGATGAAGCCGGAGCAGGCGGCGTTGATGTCGAAGCACGCCGACGCGCTAGGGACCCCGAGCTTGTGCTGGACGATGCACGCCGTCGAGGGCATGGGATAGTCGGGAGTGATCGTGGCCACGACCAGGAGGTCGATCTCCGAGGCCGGGACGCCGGCGTCCTCCAGCGCGATGCGGCCGGCCTGGACGGCGAGGTCCGAGGTGGCCTGGTCGTCGCCCGCGATCCGCCTCTCCCGGATCCCGCTCCTGGCCCGGATCCACTCGTCCGACGTGTCCACCATCTTCGCGATGTCGTCGTTGGTCAGCACCCGCTTGGGAGCGTAGGAGCCGGTGCCGAGGATGACGGTCGAGCGTGGGTGGGCGGTCGGCGGTGTCATTGGGGCAGGCCGCTCAGCAGCTCGTTCGCGCGCGCAATGTCGGCCTCCATGCGCTGGTTCATGTCCGCCTTGATGATCTCGCCGGCGGCGCGGATCGCGCTCTTGATGGCGTTCCTGTTGGACGAGCCGTGGGCCTTGAGGATGTTCCCGCGCAGCCCGAGGAGGGGGGCGCCGCCGTAGCGCTCGGGATTGATCCGGTCCTTGAGGGCCGCAAACGCGCCCTTCGAGAGGAGGGCGCCGGTGGCGCGCATGGGGTTCGCGCCCAGCTCCTCGCGCAGCATCCCGCGGATGAACTTCTCGAGCGATTCCCAGCTTTTCAGCATGATGTTGCCGACAAACCCGTCGCACACCACCACGTCGACGTGCTCGGCGAACACCTGAAAGCCCTCGATGGGCCCCGCGTACCTGATGATCCCCTCGGTCCGCTTCAGGAGTTCGTTGGTCTCCGTGATGAGGGAATTCCCCTTCCCGTCCTCGGTCCCGATCGACATGAGGCCGACCCGCGGCGAGGGGATGCCGAGCATGACCCGGCAATAGTGGCTCCCGAGGATGGAGTTGTGGACCAGGTGCTCGGGTTTCGCCTCCGGGTTGGCGCCCGCGTCAATGAGGACGAAATGGCCGCCCTCCCTGGGGACGACGGCGGCCAGGGCCGGCCGGGCGACGCCTTCCATGGTGCGCAGGCGCAGCGTTCCGCACGCCATGAGCGCCCCGGTGTTGCCGCAGCTGACGACGACGTTCGCCTCGCCCGACTTCACGAGCTCGATGGCGCGGATCATGGACGAGTCGCGCTTCTTCTTGAGGGCGACGATCGGCTTGTCGTCCATCGTGATGACCTCGGAGGCGTGCTGGACCATCACGCGCTCGCTGCGCTGCAGCCCATAGTGGGCCACGAGCGGGCGGAGCACGACCTCGTCGCCGACGAGCGTTATGGGATTGAGGTGGGCGTTCTGCGACAGGGCCAGCTTGACCGCGGCCACAACCTCGCCGGGGCCCATGTCCCCGCCCATCGCATCGACCGCAATCCGACCGGTTGATCCGGGGGCCATGACCGTCGTACCGCCTTGGCTGGCCGGTTCCGGCTAGACCTCGACGTTGAGGACCTGGCGGCCCCGGTAGGTCCCGGTCTTCGGGTTTACACGGTGGGGCCGAAAGAGACTCCCGTCCGAGGGGTCACGGGCGAACTCCGGCGCCTTGAAAGCGTTGGCTGCACGCCTGTTTGCACTGCGGCGCTTGGACTGCTTGCGTTTTGGATTGGCCATGTGGAAGGGGAATAAAGGGTAACCGTTTAATGGCCGGCGGGCGGGTCCGTCAAGCGCACACTGGTCTTGTGCCGCGTCGAGACTCGCGTAGCAAGGAGCGACTCAATGTCCCCCACCATTCTTCAAATAGCGCTCCTGGCCGTCGTGCAGGGCGCCGCGGAGCTGCTTCCGGTCTCAAGTTCCGCCCACGTTATCGTTGCGGAGAAGCTGATGGGGCTGGACCCCTCGAGCCCGCAGATGACCTTCATCCTGGTCATGCTCCACACCGGGACCATGGGGGCCGTGGTCCTGTATTTTTGGAAGTCATGGAGGCGCAGCTTCTTCCCAAGCGCCGACCGGTTCAGGGATGCGGCGATGCGGGCGGTGCTCGCGACCGCGATGACGGTGGTCGTAGCCTTTCCGCTGAAGCTCGCGATCGAGAAGGTGGTTCTGCGCGGGCAGCCCCATGCGGAGGTTGAGCAGCTCTTCTCCAACCTGCCGCTCATGGCCGCCTCGCTCGCCGTGGCCGGCGCCCTCGTCGTGGCGGCGGGCCTCAGGTCCCGGTCGCCCGAGGCCGCCCCGGGCGCCCCCGGCGAGCTCATCGCGGGACCGCAGGCCCTGTGGATGGGGGTCGTGCAGGGATTCTGCATTCCCTTTCGCGGGCTTTCGCGCTCGGGGGCGACGATCTCGAGCGCGATACTCATGGGCGTCCCAAGGCGGCCGGCCGAGGAGTTCAGCTTCGCGCTCGCGGTCGTGATCACGCCCGCCTTCATCGTCCAGGAGTCGCTCCGGTTCATGAGGACCTGGACCGCTGTCGCGAAGGGCGCCGAGGTCGCCGCCCTGGCGTTGCCCGGGCTCCTGGGCATGGCCTGCAGCTTCGCGGCGGGCCTCGTCGCGCTTGTCTGGCTCTCGGGCTGGCTCGAGAAGGGCAAGTGGCACTATTTCGGCATATACTGCTTCGCGGCCGCCGCCGGGGTGGGCGCCATGGCGGCGATGGGGTACTAGTGCCATGGCCGACCTCGCTTCACTCTCCGCCCGGCTGCGGGCCGGAAATGATCTCACAGGCGCCGAGGCCGACTCGGCCGCGGCCGCGCTTGCCGCGGAGGGACCTTCGGACGAGATCAAGGCCGATTTCCTCTCCGCGCTCGCGGCGAAGGGCGAGACCGTCGCCGAGATCGTCTCCTTCGCGCGGGCGTTCCGGGCGCTCGCGGCCGATCCGGGCGTGTCCGAATGGTCCCCCAGGGCGGTCGACATCGTCGGGACGGGCGGTGACCACTCCGGCGGATTCAACATCTCGAGCGTGGCCACGCTTGTCGTCGCCTGCGCCGGCGTTCCTGTGATGAAGCACGGCAACCGCGGCATCACGTCAAAGTGCGGGAGCGCCGACCTGTTTGCCGGCTTTGGCGTCAGCCTGGAGGCGACGCCCGAAAAGCTGAGGGCGGCCCTGGCCTCGTTGGGCTTCGTCTTCTTCTTTGCGCCGGCGTGGCATCCCGCCTTCAAGCGCGTCGGGCCCGCGCGCAAGCTCCTCGCAGCGCGCGGCGAGCGCTCGGTCTTCAACATCCTCGGGCCCCTGGTCAATCCCGGCCGCCCGGCCCACGTGCTCTTGGGCGCTGCGTCGCCCCAGCTTGCCGCGAAACTTGCGCTCGCCCTGGACGCGCTTGGGACGAAGGCCGGCCTCGCCGTCCACGGCGTCGTTTCCCCGGGAACGGGGATCGACGAGCTGACGACGGCCACGCCAAACATCGTGCACGGCGCGGGCCGCCTGAGTTCAATCAACGAGGTGTGGACGCCCGAGTCCCTCGGCCTCGAGACTTCGCCGTTCTCGGACATCGCCGGCGGCGATGTCGCGGAAAACCTTGCAATGGTCGACAGGCTCGCGGGCGGCGGCGGACCGCGCGGCCTCGCCGACACGGTCGCCCTCAACGCCGCAACCGCGCTCTGGCTGGCCGGCGCCCGCCCGGACGTTCGGGGTACGATCGCGGAGGCGCGGGAGATCCTTCTCGGCGGATCCGTCCGCAGGAAGCTCGCGCAGACCCGAGATTTCTACGCGGGCTAGGGGCCCGACGCCATGCAACGGCTCTTTTTCGGCACTGACGGCATCCGCGGCCCCTACGGGGGAGCCTCCGTGAACGAGGCGTTCTTTGCGGCGGTTGGCGCCGCGGCGGGCCGCTGGCTGCTTTCGCGGGGCGTTGGCCAGGGAAGGGTGCTCGCCGGCACCGACACGAGGGCCTCCGGGCCGTCGCTCGCCAGGGCGCTCGCCGCGGGGCTCGCCGGCGCGCAGGCCCGGCCCGTGATGCTGGGGGTAGCCCCCACGCCCGCGGTCTCGCGCGCCGTCGCCCAGGGCGGCGCCGCTCTCGGCGCGGTCATCACGGCTTCGCACAACCCCGCCTCCGACAACGGCGTCAAGTTTTTCGGTCCGGGCGGAGGCAAGCTGACCGACGCCGAGGAGGCGCAGATCGAGGCGCTGATCGAGGCTCCCCGCGCCTGGGCGGGAGGCGGCGGAGAGTTTCCCTCCGAGTCGATCGCGAAAGCCTATGTCGAGGCCGCCACGCGGGTCCTTCCTGCGGGTTCCCTCGCGGGCTGGAGTGTCGCGCTCGACACGGCCAATGGGTCGACCTGCGGACCGAGCCCCGCCGTATTCCGCGCTCTCGGCGCCCAAGTGTCCGCGATCGGCGATATCCCGGACGGGGCCAACATCAACGAGGGCGTCGGCAGCGAGCACCCCGAGGCCCTTGCGCGGCTCGTGCTCGGCGCGCGCGCCCGCTTCGGAGTGGCCCACGACGGCGACGGCGACCGCTGCGTGCTCTGCGACGAGAACGGGGCCACGCTGGACGGCGACGAGGTGCTCGCGATCCTGGCGACCCATGCGCTCGGGCGGGGGACCCTCGCGTCGAAGACGGTCGTCGCGACGGTCCAGAGCAACCTCGGCCTGGACGCGGCGGTCGAGGCTGCGGGCGGTAGGGTGGTCCGCACGCAGGTGGGCGACAAGTACGTCGCCGAAAGGATGCGCGAGGTGGGCGCGGCGCTCGGGGGCGAATCCTCGGGGCATTTCATTTTCCTGGACTCGTGCCCCTCGGGCGACGGCCTCGTCGCGGCCCTGAGGGTGGCGGCGGTGATGCTCGAGTCCGGCCGGCCGCTCTCCGAGCTCAGGAAGGCGCTGCGGAAGTTTCCCCAAAAGGCGGATTCCCTCGTGGTCAGGGAGAAGAGGCCCGTCGGGTCCCTGCCGGCGCTTTCCGCTGCAATCCGCGCGGTCGAGCACGAGCTGGGCTCGAGGGGCCGCGTCCTCGTCCGCTATTCCGGGACGGAGCCGAAGCTGAGGTTCCTCGTCGAGGGCCCCACCGATGCGGCTGTGGGCGCCGGCATGGACCGGCTCCTCGCCGCCGCGCGGGCCGACCTCGAAATCACGTAGAGGGCGCCCGCTCCGGTTTTTCCCCGGCGACCCACACCCCGACCGCCATCAGGGCGCCGCCCACGAGAAGGCGGGGAATGTCCGCGGTCTCCCCGAAGAAGAGGAGCGAGCACGCGATCCCGAGGGGAATCTTGGCATTGTTGATCGCCGCGAGCGTTCCCGCGTTGACCCGCGTCGCGCCGACGTTCCAGAGGAAGAAGCCGGCGCCGGAGGCGACTGCTCCCAGGTAGGCGATCGTGGCCCACTGGGCCGGAGTGGGTGAGAATGCGCCCCACCGGGTCGTGAAGAGCGACACCAGGAGCGTGAGAAGGAGCGCGCCCGCGTAGGGCAGTGCGAAGACCGAGGCATCGCTCACCTCCGCCGGGATGCGCCTTCGCTCCCTGCGCCATGCGACCTGGCCCACCGCGAAGCAGAGGTTCGAAAGCTGCACGAGGACGAACCCGGTGACGACGCCCGAGTGGCCGACCGAATTGTATTCGAGCGCCCCCGCCCCGACGACGGAAAGGACGGCCGCCGCGGCGTAGCGCATCCGCCACCTCCGCTCGACTGCGGCGTCCGCCGCGGTGACGAACAGGGGAGTCGTGATCGTAAACAGGGCAACCTCGTACGCGTGGAGGTAGGCATAGGAGCGAAGGTAGAGGATGTAGAGCGCCCCAAACTGGAGGGTCCCGATGAGAAGCAGGCGGATCCCCGCCCCCCGGGGAATGCGCGAGGGACGGAAGAACGGGGCGAAGACGGCGAGCGAGAACGCGAGCCTCATGACCGCGATCGCCGTGGGATCAAGGCCCGTCAGCCGCTTGAGGAGCCCGAACGAGAACGCCCAGACGACCGACACGGCGAGCAGGAGCAGCATCGGAATATATCGGGGATCGCCGCGGGATCAGACCCTGAAGATCGCCCCCAGGCGCTTGCCGAGGAGCATGCTGACGCCTGCAACCATCGTCCCAAGGAACACCATCGCCCAGACACCGAGCGCGCACGCGAGGAACTTGCCGTCGCCCAGGAGCTGGAAGAGTTCAAGGATGGCCTTCGTGATGGGGAAATAGACCATCTTTTGCGCGAGGATGACCGAGTCGCTCACCTCGAGCATCGCGAAGGCGAACGCGAGGAGCGCCCCCGCCATGAGGTTCGCGGCGATCAGGGGGAGGGTGACCCTGATCATGGCCCGGAAGGGCGGGCATCCGAGGTTCTCGGCCGCCTCCTCGAGCGTCACGCTCGTCTGCTGGAAACCTGCGGCCGCCGACCGCACGACATAGGGGAGCCTGCGGATCGAGTACGCGACGATGAGGAGCACGGTCGGGTTGCGCACCGGGTTGATGAACGAGAAGAACCGGCCGTCCTGGGACATCGCGATGTAGCCAAAGGCCAGCACGATCCCGGGGACGGCGAGCGGCAGCATCGAGAGGAAGTCGAGAGCGAGCCGCCCTTTGATATTCGTGCGCACGACCACGTAGGCGATCGCGATCCCGAGGAAGACATCGATCACGGTCGATATGCTCGCGTACTTCAGGCTGTTCGCGATCGCCGGGACGGTGAGCTCGTGCCCGAGCGCGGCCCTGTAGTTGTCGAGCGTGAAGCTCGTCGGAAGAACCGTCGCATACCAGTCCTTCGACGACGCGATGAGGATCACGCCCAGGTGGGGAAGGATTGCGAAGAATGTGACCGAGGAGAAGAGGGCCGTGCAGAGCCAGGCCTGGGCGGGGGAGGGCGCCCGGGCTCCCCCGGATGTCGTCGCCTTCGCCATCATCGCGTGTCCGGTCCTCCCGAAGAGCCCCTTTCCCACGGCATAGATGAGGATCGAGGTGACGAGCATGACCGCGACAAGCGTGTACGGGAAGGGGTTGCCCCCGATGTCCCGCAGGCCCGTGTAGATCTGCACGCTCGTCACCTGCGAGTAGTCGAACACTAGCGGGGTCCCGAGGTCCGTGAACACCCAGATGAACACGATGGTGCACCCGGCGAAGAGACCCGGGTGGATGAGCGGAAGGGTGATCTTCCAGAAGCGCCGGATGCCCGTGCAGCCCAGGTTCTGCGCCGCCTCCTCCATCGCGGGATCGATGTTAGCGAGCGCGGCAACGGCGTTCAGGTAGATGATCGGATAGAGCGAAAGGGCCTCTATGAGCGCGACGCCCCAGAACTGGTTTGCGGCAAACCAGTCGAAGGCCCATCCATGCGGCCGCAGGCCGAGGGCTATGATGAGCGCATTGAGGGCGCCGTACTGGCCGAAAATCTGCTTAATCCCTATGGCACCCACGAAGGGGGGCAGGATCATGGGGATGAGGACGGCGGAGTTGAGGAAGCCCTTCAGGGGAAAGAGAAACCGGTCGGAGACAACGGCCAAGGGGAGCGCGATCAGGAGGGCGGCCGAGGTCCCGGCGCAGGCGAGAAGAAACGAGTTGCGCAGCGCAACGAGGTACGTCGGGTCGGTCAGGAGGATGCCCAGGTAGGCGAAGGTCAGGTGACCATCGGCGTCGATGAACCCGCCCTTCAGGATCTGCAGGATCGGCCACGCGAAGAACACCGCGAAGAACGCGAGGGTGACCCCAAACACGATGCGGGCTGTGGTCCTGGACATGGCGCGCGGCGGCAGCCTCAGCTAAACGGCCAAATCCTGAAGAACGAAAGGAAAAACATGGTCGCCACCGCGTACCCGATCGGCGGCACCTCGCGGCTCTTCCCCAGTCCCACGCTGAGGAGGACCGAGCAGATAAGCCCGATGCCGATGCCCTGCGCGATGCTGAAGGTGAGGGGAATGGCAAAGATCGTGAGGACCGCAGGGGCGGCCGTATGGAAGTCGGACATGTCGATCTCCACGACCGACTGCATCATGAAGATGCCGACGATGACGAGCGCTGGGGCGGTCGCGCAGGGCGGGATAGCGAGGATGAGCGGCGTCAGGAAGAGCGCCAGCAGCATGAAGAGGGCGACCGTGATCGCCGTAAGCCCCGTTCGCCCTCCCGCCTCGACGCCCGAGGCCGACTCAATGTAGCTCACGACCGTCGACGTCCCGCAGAGCGCGGAAAGGATCGTGGCGATCGAGTCCGCCAGGAGCGCGCGCCCGGCCTTGGGAAGGCGGCCCTCCTTGTCGAGCAGGCCCGCCCGCTTGCTGACCCCGATCAGGGTGCCGATGTTGTCGAACATGTCGACGAGGAGGAGCGTGAAGATGAAGGGGAGGGCGGTGTTGAATCCCTTCCAGCTCTTCAGGAAATTGAACGTGAGCTTGAGGAAGACCGGTGCGGCCGTGTGGGGGAGGGAGAAGACGCCGTTGCTGAGATCCGTGACCTTCCCCCCCGCCCCGTTGGAGGTGAAGAGGCCCGCGATCGTGACCGCGAGGATGCCGAGCACGATGGCCCCCGGGACCCTGCGGGAGACGAGGAGCGCCGTGAGAACGATCCCGGCGAGGCAGAGCGCGGCGGGGCCCGCCGTGAAGTCGCCAGGCCCGACGAAGGTCGCGGGGTTCGCCACGATGACGCCGCCGTTTTTCAGGCCGATGAACGCTATGAAGAGGCCGACGCCGCAGGTGACCGCTATCTTCAGGCCGAGCGGGATGGACGCGATGATCTTCTCCCGCACCCCGGATACGGAGAGGGAGAGGAAGATGATCCCGTTAACGAAGACCATCCCAAGGGCCTCGTTCCAGGGGAGGCCCCTGCCAAGGCAGATCGTGAACGTGAAGAACGCGTTGATCCCCATCCCCGGCGCGAGCGCGATCGGGTAGTTGGTGAAGAGCGCCATCAGGGTCGTTGCAACCGCGGCCGTGATCGCCGTCACCGTGACGAGGGCGTCCTTGTTCATGCCCGTCAGCGCCAGGATGGACGGGTTGACCGCGAGGATGTAGGCCATCGCGGCGAAGGTCGTCAGCCCGGCCCGGAACTCCCTGAAGGGTGTCGTTCCGCGTTCCTCTAGGTGGAAGAGCCGGTTCAGCATGGGCTGCGCCTGTGTGGAGGATTTGGCGCCAGCCCGCAACGCAAGTTTTTGGTTCTCATGTCGCCCTTTCGTAGCGATAACCGTGCCCAATGAACCCTGAATCGAGGCTCGCCGAACTCGGCCTGAATCTGCCCCATCCTCCCGCCGCGGCCGGGAGCTACGTGCCGACGGTTCGAACGGGCAACCTGGTCTACTGCGCGGGCACGCTCCCCATGAAGGACGGCAAGCTCACGCATTCGGGGCAGGTGGGCCGCGAGCAGACGGTTGAGACGGCGGCGAAGGCCGCCGAGATGTGCGCGCTCAATACGCTCGCGAACCTGCGGGCAGCCCTGGGCTCGCTCGAGCGCGTGACGCGGATCGTGTTCGTGAGCGGCTATGTGAACGCCGTCGACGGATTCGCGGAGAGCCCGGCCGTGATCAACGGCGCGAGCGACCTGTTCCTAAACGTCTTCGGCGACGCGGGCCGCCATGCGCGGGCCGCAGTCGCCGTCAACGGTCTTCCCCGGGGGGCGACCACCGAGATCCAGGTGGTCGCCGAGGTCAGGGACTAGCGCCAGTATCCGCGGATGTAGACCCTGCGGCCGCCGCGAAACTCGTAGCGTGCGCGGACCCACGTTGCGCCCGGGTGGGGCGGGCGCTCGTAGTGGCCGCCGTACCAGACCCAGCGGGCGCCGGCCCAGTGGTAGTAGCCGCCGATCCAGAGGTAGCCCGGCCCGGGGGCGACGCCGACGACTTCGTACTGGGGCGGTGGCGGGTCCGAGTCGACGACGACCTCGGCGGCGGGCTCCGTGTACACGGGCTGGGAATAGACAACCGGGGCGGGTCGCACCGCGACGACGCATCCGGACATGAGGGCGAGCACCGAGACCAGTGCCGCAGCGCCCAGCGCGGCCCGGGATTGCCGGGCGGCTGCAACGGGCGGGATTGAGGGATTTCCTGTGATTGGGAATGTATTCATGATGTAATTATATCCGAATACTTAGACGCCAACCCGACGGAAATGTTACCGGCCTAGGCCAGGTTTTTGGTGAGGACGCGCGCGTTGCGGCCGCTGTCGTCGTAGAGCTTCAGGCGAGCCTCGGGGAGGATCTCCTTCGTGCTTTCCTGGAAGCCGCAGACGTTCGTGAAGAACCCGAAGCTCTGCGTCGAGAGCGCGATCACCGTCTTTGCGCCGCGCTCCTTCGCCTGGAGGCATGCGTAGTCGACCATCTTCTTGCCGATGCCGCGGTTGTGGTAGAACGGGAGCACGTAGAGGGATCCGATCTCGGCCGTCTCGGGCTGGTCGGGATAGAAGAGCAGCGTCACGCAGGCGACGACGGCCTCGTCGACCTCGAAGACGAAGAACTGGTCGATGTTCTTCTCGATCGCCTGCTGCGTTCGGTGGATAAGCTCCTCGCGCCTGACGGCGTTGCGCGTCAGGTTGTAGAGAAGCCTCACGTCCCTGCGGGTCGCCTTGCGGATCTGCTGGTAGTCGTTCCCGTAGACCAGCGAGCCGACTCCCTCGTTCGAGAAGATCTCGTTGAGGAGGCCGTCGAAGACGCGGCCGTCCACGATGTGGACGCGGGGGGTGCCGGTCTCGATCGCCTTGATGGCGTGGGCCGCCTTGCTGCGGCTCGTCTCGGCGATCTGCTCGGGGTGCTCCTTCAGGATGGTGCGAAGGGCGTCTACCGAGATCTCGTGGTGCACGTCCCCCTCGATCTCGAGGCCCGGGTTGGGCGCGAGGTAGATGATTTTCGTCGCGTGGAGGGCCTCGGCCATCTCGGCCGCGAGGAGGTCCGAGTTGACCCGGAGGGACTTGCCGTCGGGGCCGAACGCCAAAGGCGAGATGAGGGGGACGACCTGGCGCTCTATGAGGAGACTGAGAAGCTCCTTGTCGATCCGGTCGACCTTGCCGGTCAGCTGCTGGTCGATTCCCTTGATGATCCCCACGGGCACGGCGCGGACGGCGTTCGTGATGACCGCCTTGAGCGAGCTCTGCGTCAGCCCCTCGAGGATCAGGTGCGACACCCGCGACGACGCCCTGATCGCGAGGTCGAGCGTCGCCGCGTCCGTGACGCCCGTCCCGTCGCTGTTGCTGATCGGGGTCCCGCGCAGCGCCGAGAGCTCCTGGAGCTGGTGGCCGATCCCGTGGACGAGCACGACCTTGATCGCCAGGCTGCGCAGGACCGCGATGTCGACGAGCAGGTTGGCGAAGTTCTCGTCCGCGACAATCGAGCCGTCGATCGCGATCACGAATATCTGCCCCTGGAACCTGGGAACGTACTGGAGTATCCCACGGAGGTCCGTCGGCTTGATGGTGATCGCCTGGGCTGTCGACGGCGCTGGGGAAGCAGGTTGCCCGTTTCCGTTGCTCATTGGCTGGAACGCGTTCTCATTGAAGTCGCCGCGCACGTCAAGGGACGTCTCCGGCGTCCTTGGCGCCGCGCGGGCTCCGCGAGCCGCCGCCCTCTCAGCGGACACGAAGGTCCCACGACCTCGACTCCCGTTCGCCGACAACCGTGACGCGGTACGTCCCCGGCCTCATCGAGCCGGGAGGAATCGTTATCAGCGCGGTTCCCTCGCGCGTTCGCGCGAGGAGCTCTCCGCCGAGCCTCTCGAAGTCGGCGACGATGACCAGGACGCCCGCGCGCTCGTAGAGGTGGGCTCCGGAGAGCTGGCGCTTGTTGTCGGGGAGCGTGTAGGTGAGCCCGATCTGGTAGTCGATGGCCGAGGCCGCCGTCCGGTCCGCGGAGACGGAGTCAATGGACTGCGGAAGGAGCGGCGACTCGATCAGCGTCTTCGCCAGCTCGGGCGGCAGACCGCCGGGCGCCGGGGACGCGGGATCGCCCGGCCCGATCGATTCGGCGGGCCTGCTCGCGTCGACGGTGACGCGCTGGTAGCCCGCGTTGAGGAGCCTGATCACGTCCGCGCGGTCGCGCATGTCCTGGTAGGGGACGAACGCGGGATCCTTCCTGCGGTAGTGCAGCGTCAGGAACGTGTACAGCGGGATGAAGACGACGATCGCAAGGACGACCCATCTCATCGGCCACGGTTTGCGGTCCTTGCTGGGGGCTGGCATAGGGCAAGAAGGCCAAAAGGACGGGGCATCTTTGGCAACAAACGTTTTCGCGTGTTGCCATCCGACCGGCCCCTTTCTTGGCTGTCCCATTCCCATGCGGTTCTGGTCGCGCTATTTCATCCCCACGCTCAAGGAGAGCCCGTCAGACGCCGAGATCGCGTCCCACCGCCTTCTGATCCGCGCCGGCCTCGTGCGCAGGCTCGGCGGCGGCCTCTACACCTACCTTCCGCTCGGCCTGCGCGTCGTGCAGAAGCTCTCGCGCATCTGCCGCGAGGAGATGGAGCGCTCCGGCGCCATCGAGCTCTCGATGCCGCACGTCCATCCCGCGGAGTTCTGGGCGGAGGGCCCGAGGTGGGGGCCGGTGCGCGAGATCATGTACCGCGTGGACAGCGCGGGAGAGGGCAAGCGCGGCCCCAGGGAGCCCGAATACGTGCTCGGCCCGACCCACGAGGAGGTGATCACGCCCCTCATGAAGGCCGAGCTCGGGAGCTACAGGGACCTGCCGAAGACGTTCTTCCAGATCGGGACGAAGTTCCGCAACGAGATCCGGCCGCGGTTCGGCATCATGCGGGCGCGCGAGTTCATCATGATGGACGCCTATTCGTTCGACGCGGACGACGCGGGGGCCGTCCGCAGCTACGAGGCCATGAAAGCCGGCTACGAGGCGTTTTTCCGCCGCGTGGGGGCCCGCGCCATTTGCGTCGAGGCCGACACCGGCGTCATGGGCGGAAGCCATTCCCATGAGTTCATGGTGCCCGCTGAGGTGGGGGACAACGACCTGCTGTACAATGAGGAGAGCGGCTATGCGGCCAACCGCGAGAAGGCGAGGAGCTCCCTCCTGCCGGCGGCCTTCGCCGACGCGGCGCCGGAGCGCGGCCTCGAGGAGTTCCCGACACCGGGCGTCGTCACGATCGCCGCCCTGGAGGCGCCGCCCTACTCGGTCGCGGCCGACCGGCAGTTCAAGACGCTTGTCTATATTGGAGACGGGCGGCCCTTTGCGGTCATTCTCCGGGGATGCGACGAGCTTGAGGAGGCGAAGCTCGGGACCCTCGGATTCACGCTCGTGCGGCCGGCTACTCCGGAGGAGATCGAGCCCGTGTTCGGGGCGAGGCCCGGCAGCCTGGGAACGGTGAAGGGCACGATCAGGAACCTGTCCCTGCTCGCGGGCATCTACGCCGACCATGCGATCCGCCTCGTCGGCAACGGGACGACCGGCGCAAACCGGGACGGTTTCCACCTGCGCAATGTCAACGTCACGCGCGACCTCGAGGTCACCCGCTTCGGGGACTTCCGCCGCGTGCTGGAGGGCGAGCCCGACCCTATCGGGGGGCGCCCATTGAAGATTCGCAGGGGGATCGAGGTCGGGCATGTCTTCAAGCTGGGCACGAAGTACTCGGAGCGGATCGACGCCGGATTCACCGACGAGAAGGGCGCCAGGCACCTCTTTGTCATGGGCTGCTACGGCATCGGGATCACGCGCACGCTTCAGGCCGTGATCGAGCAGAGCAACGACGCGGACGGGATCATTTGGCCCTGGGCGATCGCCCCGTTCCAGGTCCTCGTGTGCCTGCTCGACCCGCAGGACAGCGCCGCCACCGTCGTCGCTGGGCGCGTGGCCTCCGCGGCGGAGCGGGCGGGCGCCGACGTCCTCATTGACGACCGCAACGAGAGGCCGGGCGTGAAATTCAAGGACGCCGACCTCCTGGGGATTCCGCTGAGGATCACGGTGGGCGCCCGGGGCATGAAGGAGGGGATCGTCGAAATGAGATGGCGCGGCGCCGCCGAATCGCTCAAGATGCCCATCGATGAATCGGAAGCCAGGATTGAGGCGGTCGTCCGGGAGAAGGCCTGAGCACGGGAACATGCGCCCGAAATTCCGTGCCTGAGCCGCGCACCCACACCCGCACCGAGCCGCGCACGTCCACGGAGTCCCAGGTGGACGACGCGTGGCGGGTGGTCGTGCTCAACGACCCGGTCAACCTGATGTCGTACGTCGTCATGGTGTTCAAGAAGGTGCTCGGCTTCAACGAGACGAAGGCGAGGAAGCACATGCTCGAGGTCCACGAGCAGGGCCGCTCGGTCGTCTGGATCGGGGTCAGGGAAACCGCCGAGGCCCACGTCTTCACTCTCCAGCAATGGCATCTTACCGCGGTCCTCGAGCCTGATGAAACGCGTTGAGAAGCGGGTGGAGGTGAAGCTGAGCCTGCCGGTCGTCGCTCCGCTGCTCGACATCATCCGGGAGCTTTCGCGCGAGCTTGAGAAGAGCCTCGCCGCTCCCCAGGCCCTCCACGACCTGGACCAGGAGTTCCGCGGGGCGTGGATCGGGGAGCTCCTCGAGGGCCAGCAGGAGGACCTGCGCGGGCTCCTCGGCCTCTTCAACGGCCAGTTCTTCAGCGAGGGAGTCGTCGCCTTCGACGAGAAGAACGCCGAGCCGATCGTCAGGGCCTGCACCGCGCTGAGGCTCCAGCTGCGGGAGCGCCGCCTCAAGGTGCTCGGCGACGAGTCCCTGGAGACGGGCGACGTCGACATGGCCGGCCTCGACGAGCCGGCCCGCAAGGCCTTCATGTGCTATCTTTTCCTGGCGACGGTGCAGGAGCTCATCATCCAGCACCTCGACTCGACGATCATCGGCCGCTGAGGCCTCGGGCTTCAGGCCAGTCGCTCGATGAGCGAGCACGCTCGCTCAAGCGATTCCCGGGGATCGACCCGCGGCGCGAGCTCGCGGCAGCGCCGGGCAATTGACTCTGAGCCCAGGAGCTCGCCGAGGGCCCGGGTGGCGCCGGATGTCCGGTATCGCCCCTGGTTAATGCTGAGGCCGACACCGAGGCGCGTGACGCGCTGGCCATTGTCGGGCTGGTCGTACGAGTTTGAGACGACGAGGTGGGGGATGCCTGCGTTCACGGCCTGCGCGAGGGTGCCGATCCCCCCGTGGTAGGCGACCGCCGCGCAGCGCGGCAGCACGCGGCTGAAGGGCAGGTAGGAAAACGCGCGGATGCCCTCAGGGAGGTCCCTCGGGAGCTGGCCGGGAAAATTCGTGACGAGCATCGCGCGCACGCCGGACGCCCGGCATGCGTCCACGGTCGTCCGGAAGAAACGCACCCTGTCCATGGCCGCCGAGCCCGGTGTCACGAGGATCGGCTTGGGCCCCGCCTGAAGAAACTCCTCGACGTCAGCGGGGAGAGCCGCGCGGCCGTCGTCGTCATGGAGGATGAAGCCCGTCAGGTGAGTGTTCGGCGGCCAGTCCGGCTGGGGGGCCGCGAACCACTCCGGAAACAGCCCGAGGACAAGGCGGGGTGAGTGGACGTAGGAGCCGAAGATCCCCCGCACGGGGCCGAGGCCGAGCTCGGCCCTGAACGCGTTCAGCGGCGGCGCCAGCACGGGGTCGATGAAGACCGCGTTCCCGATCCATAACATCGCCCGCTTCAGGAGCCGGGGCTTGCCCCTGCCGAGGTCGAAGGGTCCCAGCCGCCCGAACTCGAACTCGCTCTGGAAGGAGAGCGGCTGGAGGTGGAGCGTCGCCGTCGGCACGCCGAGCTTTTCCTGGGCGACCCGCGCGCCCAGGCAGAGCGTGGTCGCGGCCACGACAGTGGAGGGGTCCCGGTTTGCGGCGATGATGTCGTAGAGGGGCCGGATGTTGGGAAGGACCGCCTTCTTGAAGATTATCCCGAATCCCTTTCTCGGATGCCAGAGTCCGGGATCGCTCATCACGGCCTCCGCCTCCGCCCTCGAGCCGAGCGCGATGAACCCGAGTCCCCTCGCGCGGATCTGCCCCGAGAATATCTCGTTCGTGACCACGATGACGTCGTGGCCCCTCGCCTTGAGCGCGATCCCGATACCGATCGTCGGGTGAACGTCGCCCGAGCTTCCGATCGCGGGCAGAAGTATGCGCAAGGGCATACTTGACGGTGGACCGACATTACCCAGACTCAAGGCCAGACACCCTGCAGTGTTCGAGGTGCTTTCAATAACTGCTCTTTGCCTTGGAAACATTACGGGAGCCCAAACCGGCGCGGGAGCTGCTAGGCCGTAAACCGGAAAGCAAACACCGCGAAGGAGGCGCCCACCTTGACATGAAAAGGTCTTGAGCCTTTGGGCATACGGCACAGGCAGGGTGTCCATTTTTTTTCAGCCAGCGCGATGTCCATCACGACCTACCTCATCCTCCACCTCTCCTCGGTCATCGTGCTCCTCGGCTACACGTTCTACGCGTTCGCGGCCCCGGACGAGACGCGCAAGCGCGTCCTCATGATCACGGGCGTCGCCGCGCTCCTCGTGATCGTAACCGGGTTCGGGATGCTGGCCCGCCTCCACCTTGGATTCCCGGGCTGGGCCGTGGTCAAGTTCGTGTGCCTCCTCGGGCTCGCCTCGATCTCGGGGATAGCCTACCGCCGGCGCGCGATGGCGGACCTGTTCATGATGATCGCCTTCGCCCTCGCGATCACGGCCGTCGCGATGGTTTACGTCCGACCCTTCTGAAGGGAGCGAGCGCCATGGACGGCACGCTCTGTGGCGTCTGGATCGACGGCGAGGGCAAGGCCAGGGTGTCCGTGTCGACGCCCGAGGGCGGCCGCGAGGAGAGGTCCCTCCCGTTTGAGCCCTTCGCATGGCTGGGTTCCCATCCCGCGGACGCGCCGGTGACCGGGATCGACTTTGAGCGGCTTGCCGGGGACGCGGCCCTCGGCGTGATCGCCCGGGCCAGCTCGCTCGATTCCTTTGGCGCGCTCCTCAAGTCGGCCCGCGACTCGGTCGCCATGGACGTCATCCGGCCGCTGGAAAGCCAGTTCCTCCTCCAGCACAGGATGCGCCTCTACGGGGACATGGGCTTTGCGAGGCTGCGCCGCTGCCAGGTCGACATCGAGACGGGCTCGAGCGCCGGCGGATTCAGCGACGCCGAGCTGCCCGGGGACCGGGTGCTCGCCATCGGGATGCGCTTTGGGGGCGCGAACGAGTTCCTCCTGCTCGAGGAGATGTCGGACGCCGGCGAGAAGCGCCTCCTCCAGGCGTTCAATGCGAGGCTCCTAACGATCGATCCCGACGTCATCGAGGGGCACAACATCTTCAAGTTCGACCTGGACTACCTGAGGCTGCGCTGCCGCCGGAACCGGGTCCCCTGCGCGTGGGGGAGGTTCGGCCAGAGGGCGACGTTCCGGAGCAGCCGCCTCAAGGTCGCGGAGCGGTGGATCGACTTTCCCCGCTGCGACCTTCCCGGGCGCGCCGTCGTGGACACGTACCTCCTCGCTCTCCTCAACGACATCACGGCGCGCGAGCTCAACTCCTACGGCCTGAAGGAGGTCGCCGTCCATTTCGGGATAACCGAGGAGGAGGGCTCCGGGCGCACCTACATCGAGGGGAGCCGGATCCAGGAGGCGTTCGAGTCCGACAGGGAGCGGTTTCGCGCCTACCTCGGGGACGACCTCAGGGAGACGCAGGGGCTCGCCGACCTGTTCCTGCCGACCTATTTCGAGCAGGCGCGCACCTTCCCCATCGCCCTGCAGGAGGCGACGCTGCGCGGGACGACCGTCAAGATAGACCTCCTCTTCCTCGAGGAGTACTACCACGCGAGGCAGTCGTGCCCGCAGCCGCCAGAGATCCGGCCGTTCGACGGCGGCTACACGCGCAGCTTCAACGAGGGTGTCTTCCGCCACGTGCTCCACTTCGACGTGGCGTCGCTCTACCCGAGCCTCCTCCTGAACATCGGGCGCAACCCGGCGAACGATTCGCTCGGGGTCTTCATCCCGCTTCTCCGCCGGCTGCTCGAGTACCGCCTCAGATACAAGCAGCTGGCGCGCACGTCGCCCTCGGACGAGGAGCGGGCGGAGGCGCAGGCGCGGCAGGCCGCCTACAAGATCCTCATAAACTCCTTCTACGGCTACCTGGGGTTCTCGGGCGCCCGGTTTGGCGACGGCGAGCTCGCGGCCGAGGTGACGCGGCGCGGACGGGAGCTCCTCCAGCAGCTCATCGACGAGTTCGGCAGGCACGGCTGCAGGATGCTCGAGGCCGACACGGACGGGATTTACCTGTCCGCGGACGCCTACTTCGATCGGCCGGAGGCTCTGCTTGCGCTCGTGGTCCCGATCCTGCCCGCGGGCATCGAGCTCGAGTTCGACGGCCGCTACGACGCGATGTTCTGCTACAAGGCGAAGAACTACGCGCTCCTGGAGTCGGGTCGCATCATCCTGCGCGGAAGCGCCCTGCGCTCGCGGGGCATCGAGCCGTACCTGAAGAAGCTGTCGGATTCCCTGATCCGCTTCCTCCTCGGCGTCTCGGAGGAGTCCCCGGCGGTTCTCGTCGAGAGGTACCGTGCCGGCCTCGGGGACCGCTCGATGCCGGTCACCGAGCTGGCGAAGAGCGAGATCCTGGGGATGAACCCGGAGGCCTATGAGCGGTTCATCGAGGGAGGGGGCAAGCCGCGCCGGGCCTCCGCGGAGGCCGCGCTCCAGATGTCCCCGCGCCCCAGGATGGGGGACCGGATGACATACTACATTACCCAGAAGCAGAAGGGGAGGACGAGCGACTGGCAGCGGGCACGCCCTCTCGCCGCCCACGACCCCGTGGCGGCCCCCTACGACCCCGATTACTATATCGACAAGCTCGACGACTGGCTCGAGAGGTACGGCAAGTTCATTGGAGTCGCGCCTGCGAAGGCCGACTCAGTTCAGGGCGAGCTGCTCTAGACGGGCGCTATTTCGCCGCCTGGCTGCGCGCGACGACCCAGTCGATGGTGGCCGCGTCGTTGTCCCCGTTCCTCCAGATTACGCCCAGGAACTCCGAGGGAAGGATGTCGTGCGCCTTGAAGAACCGGCGGTCGCCGCCGCAGCAGTACATGAGGCTCTCAGGGAGCTCCCCGCGCAGCTTGGCCTTCGCCTTCGGGATGATGCGGGGCAGCCACTCGATCCCCTTCGCTGCATCTGTCTTTGCGGGCATCTTCGCCTCGTCGAGGACGACGGTCGAGGGCTTGCCGTGCTGGACGTTGAAGAAGAAGTTGTGCCGCGCGGACTCGATGAGGACGGCGTGCCCGAACCCGGGCTCGCCGGCCGAATTCTCATCCTCGGCGTAGTCGTAGATGTGCTGCGGGCTGATGCCGTTCGCGGCGAGCCACGCCACCTGGGCCTTGTCGAAGTAGGTGGCCGCGCCGCGCTGTCCCTTCGCATAGAGCGCGACCGCCTGGTCGTAGAGCGCCCGGAGCCGGATGGGAAAATCGTAATGGTTCATAGGAGTGTTTGGTTTCAGGCCGGTCGGAAGTCGATGACCCGCTTAAACCGGTCTACCTTGTCGACGACGACGTCAAGCCGGCCGTTGAGTTCGTAAGCCCGGTGCTTGCGCCTTCCGACGAGGGCGTTGCCCGCCGGGTTCAGCTGGTAGTAGTCGTCGCCGAGCGCGTCGGCGGAGACGAAGCCGAACGTCATCGACTCGACGAGCTCGATGAAGAAGCCGTGGCGGCGCACGTCGGTGATGATCGCGGCGAACGCCGTGCGCTTCTTCTTCGCGAGCTCGCGCTCGAAGAACTCGAGGAGCTTAATCTTGACGCTCTCGCGCTCGGCCTCAGTCGAGTTGATCTCGGTTAGGCTCAGGTGCTCGGCCAGCTGCTGGATGCCCCTGATGTCGTGGCGGGCCCCGGCCCCGTCCGTCCTGCGGACGAGGTAGGACTGGAGGACCTGGTGGACCACGAGGTCGGAGTAGCGGCGGATCGGGGACGTGAAGTGGGTGTAGTCCTTCTTGTGGAGGCCGTAGTGCCCATCGGGGGTCGCCCGGTAGCAGGCCTTCTTCAGGCTGCGCAGAAACTGGGTGCGCAGCGTGTATCCCTGCGGATGGGTCTTAAGGATCTTGAGGAGCTTCACGACCTCCTCCCGGTGGGTCAGGTCGCCGACCTTGATGCCGAAGGTGGAGACGAACTGGCGGTAGTCGCTCAGCTTCTCGGCGTCCGGCTCGTCGTGGACCCTGTAGAGCGAGGGCAGCTTCTGCGTCCGCGTGAGCCGCGCCACGGCCTCGTTGGCCGCCAGCATGAACTCCTCGATCAACTGGTGGCTCTCGTCCTGCTCGATCCGCTCGAGCCTGTCCGCGTAGCCCTGCGGATCCACGAAGATCTTCGTCTCGGGCATGTCGAGGTCGAGGCTCCCGTGCGCCATGCGCGCGCTGCGCAGCGCGCTCGCTATCCGCCAGAGGGCCCTGATCCACGTCTGCAGGTCGGAGAGCTCCCAGTCGTTGAGCTCGCGAAGCGCCCGGCCGGTGGAGCCGGTCTGGTGCTTCGGGGGGATGGGAAGCGCGCGGATCTTCTCAAGGTTGTCCTCGAAGAGGAGCGCGTAGGCCTGCTTGTAGGTGAGGCGCTTGCGGCTGCGGATGACCGTGTTCGCGAAATCGGTCTCCTTGATGCGGAAATCGTGGCCGAACGTCAGGAAGACCGCCTTGCAGAGGCGGTCCTGCGCCTCGACAAGGGAGCAGAGGCCGTTGGAAAGCTTTTCCGGGAGCATGGGGATCACGGTCCCGACGAGGTAGGTCGAGTTGCCGCGCGTGCGCGCCTCGCGGTCGATGGCGGTTCCGTGCCTCACATAGGTCGAGACATCGGCGACGTGGATACCGACCCTGACGTCCCCGCCGTCCAGGTGCTCGATCGAGAGGGCGTCGTCAAAATCCTTGGCGTCGTCGGGGTCGATCGTGAAGACGGGGACCTTGCGGTAGTCGAGGCGGCCCTCGATGTCCTTCGGGCCCACGCGGTCCGGGATCGCCGCGGCCTCGCGCTCGACGTCGGCCGGGAAGTTGGGCTCGAGGCCGTGCTTGATGAAGATCCCGAGGAGCTCGGCGCGGGGCTCGTGGGTGCGCCCGAGGCGCTCGGTCACCTCGCCCATGAGCGGCTGCTCGCGCCTGCGCCATTCGCCGAGCTTCACGACCACCTTGTCGCCCGGGTGGGGGACGGGGTGGGCCTTGGAGCGGGAGGGGTCGGGAACGGCTATCTCGTAGACGAACCGGGGGTCGTCGGGGACGACGAAGAAATTTTTTCCCTCTCGCCTCAGGTCGCCGACGATTGTGGCGCGGCCCCGCTCGACGATCTCGACCACGCGGCCGACCCGTTCGCCGGGCCGCTTTCCCGCGACCCCGCGGTAGATCCGCGCGACGACGGTGTCGCCCGGGAGTGCGACCCCCGTGTCGTCAGGGGCTATTTGTACCGATGGCTCATCTCGTTTACCATCAACGATAACGAAGGCGGATCCGCCGGCTCTGAATTGTATTGGGCCTCTGACTGTGTCATCGGCCTGGGGGCCCTTGCGGCCCGGCTTGGTGTTTGGCATTTCTTTGCGGGACGCGCACGCGGCGAGTCAACCGCCCCCAACTTCCCTCAATAAGAAGCATTTGGCGAGAGCATTACACAGAAATGGACGGGTATGGGTGCCGCTGCGACGGCATTATCGCAAGGCATTTTCATCTTGTAGCCATTGGCCGCAGGTGCGAAAAGGCAGCGTGCGCACAATGGCAAAGGGACGAATCAGCGCCATCTTGGCGGGTGCATGGATTGTCCTCGGAGCCCTTCCGGCGCACTCCCAGACGGCGGTTTGGACCGGCGGGGGAGGATCGGACAGCAATTATAGCGCCAGCAAGAACTGGTCGGGAGGCGTCGCACCCCCGAACGACGGATCCAACCTGCTCGATCTTACGGCTTCGGAGATTTTTTCAGGCTATTACGATGCCGATATCGGGGTTGATACCGGCGCCAATGTGTCGGGAGTCGTCTTCTTGCCCGCATCGACCAACTCCTATTACTATGTGTACGGGGCGGGGGGGACGCTGACGATTGGAAGCAACGGGATTTCAATGCCGGGAAGCTACTACTCATATGGGCAGTTCGCGGCCCCCATTGTGTTGTCGGCATCACAGACCTGGAGCACCGGTTCAAGCGGCGAGCTCTATGTCGACGGTTCAATTTCCGAGTCGGGTGGGTCGAGGGCGCTCACGCTCGCGGGCCAGGTATACCTCATCGGAGACAATTCGTTCACGGGCGGCGTGAACGTAGCGTCGAATTCGACCCTTTACGTGGGGTCGAACACGGCGGCGGGAACGGGGACCATCAATCTGGCCGACAACTCGTATTTGGATTCCTATTACCCAAGCAGCAACCCGGTGATCCTTGCCAATGCGGTCGCGCTGGGCAATAACGTCACGTTTGGCACGTACGGGCCGTTGAACACAGCCAACACGCTGGCGTTCTCCGGGCCCATCACGGCAGAAAACGGCGCGACCACTCTGAATCTAAGCTACGACTCGATTGTCGAGATAACGGGGACGGGTTCGCTCACGGGGTCCACGCCGACGGTGGTTACCCTCTCCGGAAACGGGGCGACGCTTCCGAGTGATGGGGGCTCGCTGATGCTGATGGAGGGCACCTTGAGCAATGTGACAGGCATCACCGTTTCAAACGCGGCCCTGATCATGGCGCCATCTTCATCGCCCTCGACCGCGTTATCGGGGGTCCTGCCGTCTGGCTTGGTGGTGGGCGCGCCGTACTCACCCGGATACCTGGGCCTTGACGGCGCCTTTACGCAAGAGGGTGCGGTATATGGATTCTTGTCCGCCTATGGCATAGCCGTCGGGTCGTCGATCAATGGGACACTTGGCTTTGACAGCTTTGCGAACCCGTCGACTCCGAATGTCTTCAATGACCCGGTCGATTTGAGCGGATTTGACAGCCTGAATTTCATCGGCCTGGGTTCCGCGACGGCCGCGATTCTCGGCCCGTCTGCGACCATTACTCCCACCCCAAGTGGTTACCTCTTCGGCGGCGGCGGCGGAACGCTTACGGTCGAGAGCAATCTGACCGGCAGCTCACCGCTGATAATGAACCAGGGACCGGAACCGCTGACGCTGATCCTTCAGGGCACCAACACCTACACCGGGGGAACCCAATCCAATGGAGGCGTCCTCATCTTCAATTCGGCGCCTCCGTCGGGTAGCGGGTCGATCACACTTAATGGCGGGTACGTGGGCTACACCCAGCACGCGGGCGTGACGCCCGACTATTTCATCGGATTGATCAGTTCTGGGGTCGCGAACGGAGTCATAGGCTTTGATTCCTCTGGTTCGCCGCAGGTCATATCCGGGGATATCAGCCTCTCGGCCTTCAACGACGCCGATGCCCCGTTCTTGGGGACCGCGACCGAGATAACTCTGTCGACAACGGCGACGATCGAACCCGCAAATGGCACCTACCAGTTCGCGGGAGTAAAGGGAGGCCAGCTGACAGTCAATTCGACGCTCATGGGACCGACGAATTCCGTCGTCGTTGGCCTGCCGACGCCGATCGAGGACAATGGCAGCATCTCGTCGGTGACCCTCGGCGGCCCGAATACCTACGGCGGGGGTACGACCTTCAATAACGGGATCTTGTACGTGACAAATTCGATGTCGCTCGGGACCGGCACGTTGACGGCGGACAACTACGGCACTCCCGTCCTGGCGCCACTCGGCGCCTCCGTGACCCTGGGTAATGCCGTCGCCCTCGGCTCTTACACACAGCTGACCCTGGGACAGAGCGGCAACGCGAACCTGCTCACCTTGAACGGGGCCATCAGTGGATCGGGCTCCCTGCTAATCTTGAGCGACGTTGCGCTGAACGGGGCGAATACGTACTCGGGCGGCACGAGTATCGACGGGACTTATCTCAACGATTTGAATATCGCGATTGGAAATCCGAGCGCGCTGGGAACGGGCCCGGTTGACCTGTCCTATGCCAACCTGACCGAAAACATCACGAATCCGACGTTTGTGGATTTGGCAAATGGCTACTCGAGCTCGATCAACCTCGTTCCGAGTTCGACCCTCACGCTCTACGCCGACACAGGTGAAGGGAACTACTGGGCGTATGAGGGCGCCATCAATGGCGACGGTACAGACCAAGTTGTGAAGACGGGCCCCGGAGTGGAGTACCTTTCCGGGAATTCGACGTACGGCGGGGGGACAACCGTGGTGGCGGGACATCTTATCGCCGGTTCGTCCGCGGCCCTTGGCACCGGCGCGGTGACCGTGGACAGCGGGGCAGGACTGGGAGTCGATACCGGCGTCACCCTCACCGATCCGATTAACAATCTGGCCGGCTCCGGATTGGGCGGGATGGGAACGTTTTCCCCGCCCTCAGGAGTGACCTTTGCCGGTGGGAGCAAGGTATCCCCCGGCTCCGACGGCACTATCGCCCCTTATATCGGAACGCTCTCCTTCGGAACCCCGGTTACATTTGGCACGGGCGGCATCTATGTTTTTGACATCGCGAACGCCTCGGGCGCTGCCGGCGTCGGTTACGACACGTTGAACCTCACGTCGTCCCTGACGATCAGCGCCACATCCGGTACGCCCTTCAATATTGCAGTCGAGTCGATTGATCCCGGCACATCGGAAACGGGGCCTGCGAGTTTCAATTCATCGCAGTCATATACGTGGACCCTCCTGACCGCCGCTCCGATTCTCGGGACCTTCAATTCGGCCGACTTTTCGGTCGACCTGACGAACTTCCAGAATTCGACGGGCGGCGGGAGTTTCGCCGTCGGCGAGACCGGCGACACCCTGACCCTGAATTTCACGCCCGTCCCGGAGCCATCGACCTGGATGCTCATGGCGGCAGGGCTGGCGGCTCTTTGCATTCGGTACAGGCGCCCCCGACGGGCATAGAGGCCCGGCTTTCCGCCCGCTGCTACTGGACGTATACGACGCCGCCCTTCATGACGAAGGAGACGTGGCGGACGAGCGAAATGTCACCAAGGAGGTCGCCCGGGACTCCGGTCAGATCCGCGTACTTGCCCTTTTCCACCGTGCCCAGGTCCTTGTCGACGCCGATCAGCTTCGCGGCCTCGCGCGTGGCGCACTGAATGGCCGTCATGGCTGGCATCCCGTCCTGGACCATGTACTGGAACTCCTGCGCATTCTCCCCGTGCTCGGAGACCCCCGTGTCGGTGCCGAAGGCAATCTTCAGGCCCGCGAGGTAGGCGCGGTGGAAGGTTCCGTCGAGAACCGGGCCGATCGTGGACGCCTTTTTCCGGATCAATTCCGGGAAGAATCCCGGGAGCTTGGCCTTTTCCGTGGACCAATGGCCGGCGGTCAGGGTGGGCACGTAGTAGGTCCCGTGCTCCTTCATGAGTGCGATGTCCTCGTCGTTCATGTACGTCCCGTGCTCGATCGAGTCGACCCCGCCGATGACCGCCCTGCGCACGGCCTCGGCGCCGTGGGCGTGGACGGCGACCTTCATCCCGTACTCGTGGGCGGTCGTCACGACCGCCACAATCTCGTCCTCGTCCATCTGCGGGCTGTCCCCGCTAGCCTCCATGCTGAGGACCCCGCCCGAGGCCATGATCTTGATCAGGTCGGCGCCGTCCTTGTAGTGCTGGCGGACCGCCTCGCGCGCCTCCTCGGGCCCGTGGATGACGCACTTCCTGTGAAGGTTGTCCATGACCTCCTCGCTGAACCCGTTGGTGGGGTCCGCGTGGCCGCCCGTCGTCCCGATGGCGCCGCCTGCGCTGTAGATCCTTGGGCCGATCACGGTCCCCTTCTGGATCGCCTTGCGAAGGGCGATCGTCGAGTTGAAGTGGTCGCCGACGTTGCGGACCGTCGTGAAGCCCGCGAGGAGGGTCTTGCGGGCGTCTGCGACCGCCTGGATCGCATAGTCGGCGGGGTTGAGGACCGCCTCATCCGTGGTGCTGTGGGCATTGAATTGTGAATCGAGGTGGACGTGGCAGTCGATCCAGCCGGGAGTCACCGTCGCCGCGCTGAGGTCAATCAAGGTGTCGCCCCGGCCCGGGGCCGTGAAGCCGTCCGTGACGCCCGCGATGCGATCGCCGTCGACAGCGATCGTCACCTGGTGGCGCGGCGAATCGGAGATCCCATCGATCAGGGTCCCGGCGTGGATGAGAGTCAGCGCCGAGGCGGACGGCCCCGAAACAAGCGCGAGGAGCGCCACACTGCACATGGAGGGGATGCGCATGAATCGGCTTCCTAGTCCCCGTCGCCAGATGTCGCAACCCTCGAGTCGAGCCGCCCATCCAGCCCGCCCAGATACCATGTCCCCGGTCTCGACAATTTGTCCGGGCCCAAAGTAGATTCGCCGCCCGGTGTCCACAGGCCAACGTCCACATCCGCGGGTCAGATCCCTACACGAGGGGAATATGTCTGAGCGGGCGACGCGGCGGAGGCGAATTCGCAGTTCGGCTGCGGGAGGGAAGGCGCCTTGAAGGTCGTCCATGCCGCGAGCGAGCTCTACCCCTACATCAAGACGGGGGGCCTTGCCGACGCGGTGGGAGCCCTAGCGGGCACCTTTGCGGACAACGGCCACGAGGTCTCGGTCTTCCTGCCCGGATACCGGGCGGCGCTCGAGCACCCGGGCGCGCGCGGCGCCGAGAGGAAGCTGCGCCTCAGGATCGAGATGGGCGACCAGTATCTCTCGGGCGATGTCCTCGCCTTTTCCCCGAAGAGCAACCTGACGGTCTACCTCATTTGCCGGGAGGAATTCTTCGACCGGAGCAATCCCTACGGAAACGGCGAGCGGGACTACGAGGACAATGCCGACCGGTTCACGTTCTTCTGCAAGGGGGTCGTCGAGACCATGCGCCTCGCGGACCTCGGGGCCGACATCGTGCACGCGCACGACTGGGAGGCGGCGCTCGTGCCGCTCCTCCTTCGCGAGGCCGAGCGGCGATTCGGGGTGACGCTGGCCATGAAGACGATCTTCACCATCCACAACATCGCCTACCAGGGGCTTTTCCCGGCCTCGTGCTTCCCGAGGACCAACCTCCCCGAGGAATTGTTCGGCGTGGACGGCCTCGAGTACTACGGCCAGGTGAACCTCCTCAAGGGCGGAATCCTGTTCTCGGACCGCATCACCACGGTGAGCCCGCGCTACGCGCGCGAGATCCAGACGCCGGAGTTTGGGTGCGGCCTCGAGGGAGTCGTGCAGACCCGGGCCGAGGACCTCTCGGGCCTCCTCAACGGCGTGGATGACGCCGTGTGGAATCCCGCGACCGACCGGATGATCCCGGCGCGGTACTCGGCCGCGGACCTCGCGGGAAAGCGGGCGTGCCGGAAGGCGCTCCTCGGGCAATGCGGATTCGACGCGGCGTTCACGGGCCCCATCTTCGGGATGATCTGCCGGCTCACGCAGCAGAAGGGCGTCGAGCTCGTCCTCGCAAACGCCGATTTTTTCATCGAGGGAAACTCAAGGCTCGTCGTCCTGGGAACCGGCGACCGCAAGCTGGAGGGGGACATCCGCAGCCTGGCGAGCCAGGCCCCCTCGAGGATCTTCATGTGCGCGAGGGTCGACGAGGCGATGAGCCACCTCATCGAGGCGGGCTCCGACTTCTTCCTCATGCCCTCCCTCTTCGAGCCCTGCGGGCTCAACCAGATGTACTCCCAGGCATACGGAACGGTGCCCGTCGTGAGCCGCGTGGGCGGCCTCGTGGACACGGTGAGCGATTTTGGCGACGACGCGCCGGGCGGAACGGGCATCCTCTGCGAGCCCAACGCCGAGGGCCTCGGCGAGGGGTTGGAGCGCGCGCTCCGGCTGTTCTCGAACAGGGCCCGTTACGGCGCCGTCCAGCAGCTGGGGATGGCCAGGGATTTCAGCTGGCGGACCGCGGCGACGGCCTACGAGGCGCTCTACCGAAACTCCTTGTGAGCCGGGCGCCGGGGCGTTCCGGGCGCGGTGGGCCCAATCAATGGGGCTTGCCCTTTGGGCGGCGTTAACTGGGATTTCGCGATGCGCCAGGAGACGCAGGGTCGCACCCCATGAAGATCCTCATAGCCGGGGCGTCCGGACTTATCGGCCGCGCGGCAGCCGCCGCGCTTCGGGCCGACGGCCACGAGATAACCCGGCTCGTCAGGCGCCCGGCGGCATCCGACGATGAGATATCGTGGAACCCGTCCTCGGGGGAGGCGCCCCTCGACGTGTGCCGCACCGCCGACGCGGTCATCAACCTCTGCGGCGCCGACATAGCGGCCGGAAGGTGGACACCGAAGCGCCGGAGCGAGCTCCGGGCGAGCCGGATAGACACCACGCAGACGCTCGCGAAGATTTTCGCAGGCTGGGGTTCCGCCGAGCAGCGCTGGCCGACGATCCTCATCAACGCCTCGGCGACGGGCATCTACGGGGACCGGGGAAACCTGGAGCTCAATGAGTCGAGCGGCCCGGGCTCCGGATTCCTTGCCGAGCTCTGCCGCGACTGGGAGAGCGCCGCGATGGTGGCGAGCGAATCGGGCGCGCGCGTGGTCTGCCTGCGGTTCGGCGTGGTCCTTTCGAAGGGGGGGGGCCTTCTCGCGCGGATAGTGCCGTTCTACCGGGCGGGCCTGGGCTGCCAGCTCGGGACCGGGCGCCAATGGATGAGCTGGATTGAGATGGAGGACGTCGTGGGGGCCGTCCGCCTTGCCCTCCGGGATACCGGCATGTCGGGCCCGGTGAACGTGGTGTCGCCTATGTCGGTCATGAACGCGGGGTTCACACGGGCGCTCGGCAGGATCCTCGGCCCCCAGCTGCCCATGCCCGTTCCCCCTTTTGCCCTGAGGGCCCTTTACGGGGCGATCGCCGACGAGGTGTTCCTCGCAAGCGCCCGCGTGGTGCCTGCAAAGCTCATTCGCAGCGGGTACCCCTTTAGGTACGAGAATCTGGAAGACGCTCTATATCAGGCGCTTGCCATGGATAAGGTTGAGGACTGATGGCCAAAATCGTGCTTTCCATCGGCGGGTGCATCCGTATGGTCATCCGTTCCAATGGAAAAGACTCTCATCATCTTTAAGCCGGACTGCATGGAAAAGCGGGAGGTCGGAAACGTGCTCGACCGATTTGAAAGGGCCGGCTTCTCGATCGTGGGCTGCAAGATGACCCTGCTGACGCCGAGGATCCTGCGGGAGCACTACGCGCACGTCGCGAACCTGCCGTTTTATCCGGAGATCGAGGCGTTCATGAGCTCGCGGCCGGTCATCATCATGGTCCTTGAGGGCCACTCGGTGATCAAGAAGGTGCGCAATCTTCTCGGCCCGACCGACTCGCGAAAGGCGGCGAAGGGGACGATCCGCGGCGATTTCGGGACGGAGATGATGAGGAACGTGGTCCATGCATCGGACAGCGTCGAGAACGCCGCGATCGAGGTCGCGCGCTTCTTTGAGCCGAGCGAGCTCTTTAGCACGCATCAGGCCGCGGTCCTCGACCGCGCCTAAGGGCGGGTCGGACGTCGGCTAGACCAGGCGGTTCCCGCCGATCACCTGGCTGTACCACCGGGCGCTCATCTTCGGGGTCCGCTTCTGCGTCTTGAAATCGTTGTAGACGATCCCGAACCGCCGGGTGTAGCCGTCCTGCCATTCGAAGTTGTCCATGAGGGACCACAGGAAGTAGCCGCCCACCGGGGCGCCGTCCGCCATCGCCCGGTGCAGCTCGCGCAGGCACTCCCTCACGTATTCGAGGCGATGCAGGTCGTGCACCTCGGCGCCCTCGGGGGGCGCGTCGTCGTATCCCGCTCCGTTCTCGGTGATGATGACCCGGCCTATGCCGTAGATCTCGGCGGCGAGCGTAGGGCCCCAGTACATCGCCCTGGCGTTCAACTTGAGCCAGAAGCTGTCCGCCACCGGATAGTGCGGGGGAAAGGGCATCTCCTCCGGCTGACCGGAGCCGCCGGAGCGCACGAAGACGCCCGAATAGATGTTCATCCCGAGGAAATCAGTGGGCTGGGATATCAGCTTGAAGTCGGCATCCTCGAATTTTGGCGCCGCTGCGCCGGCGTCGGCCAGGTACCGCTCATCGTAGCGGCCCCGGTAGATGGGATCGAGCACGCGGATGTTTGCGCGGATGAACCACGCCCGCGCGGCCGCGACATGCTCGGGGGTCTCGAAAACAGGCACACCGACGGAGGAATTGTCGGTCAGGCCCACCACTGCGCCCGCGCCCCCGAATTGCCGCACCGCGCGGACCCCGTGGCCGTGGCAGATAAGCGCGTGATGGTAGGTCTGGTTCACCACCGCCTCGCCCTCCATGGTCCCCGGTGCCTTTTCGCCCTTCCCGTAGGCAAGCTGGGTGAAGCAGTAGATCTCGTTGAGCGTGATCCAGTGCTTCACGCGGTCGCCGTAGGCCTTGACGATCGTGTCGGCGTAATCGGAGAACGCATCGGTCACGCCGCGCACCCTCCAGCCGCCCGCGTCCTCCAGCGCCGCTGGCAGGTCCCAGTGGAACATGGTCACGTAGGGCGTGATGCCGTTGGCAGCCAATGCGTCGAAGAGCCGGTGGTAGAAATCGATCCCCTGCTGGTTGACCTGGCCGCGCCCCGTGGGATAGATCCGAGGCCAGGCGATGGACATGCGGTAATTCTTGACGCCCAGGTCCGCCATCAGCCGGAAATCATCCGGGTAGAGATGGTAGTGGTCGCAGGCCACGTCGAGATTGTCGCCGTTCTTGATGTTCCCGGGAATCTTCGCCCAGACGTCCCAGATCGACGGGCCCTTGCCGTCGGTGTAGGCGGCTCCCTCGATCTGAGGAGCGGCGGTCGCGACTCCCCAGACAAACCCCGGGGGAAATCCGGATCCTGCTGACGGGGCGCCCACGCTCTCGGGCGCCGCATCGCCGCGGGCGGCACTGGACCCGAAGCCGAGCGCACCTGCTGCCGCTAGAGAAAGGGCCGGCGCCGTCTTGATAAACGTCCTGCGGTCGAAGCTGTTGTTCAATGGGATTTGACGCCGTCCCTTGATCGGCGTGCCGACTGGTGCCCTCACGGGGAATCGAACCCCGGTTAACGAGTTGAGAACCCGCTGTCCTAGCCGCTAGACGATGAGGGCGTGCAGAGGAGCGTAGAACGGTTCAAATTTGGGAGTTAGCGTCAAGCTGCGAGTGGGTCGATTTTGCTCTTTCACGGTTTTTGGTCTTCCGATGTCATCGCTACGTGCGGGACCCATTCACGAAGATTCTAGGCGTGAGGTTTTACGCCTCCGGTCTTGAGGGTCTTCTCGATCTTGTCCCGGGCGGCGGGCTCATTGTGGTTCCATCGGCGCCGGTCATGGCGGGACTGGCCGAAGACGCCGCCCACCGCGAGGCCCTGGAAGGCGCGGACCTCGCGGTGACCGACAGCTCCTTCATGGTGCTCCTGTGGCTCCTGCGGACGGGCGAAAGGCTGACCCGGATCTCCGGGCTGAGGCTCCTCAGGGGCCTGTTTGCGCGGGGCGCGTTCCGCGGGAATGCGGAGTCATTCTGGGTGATGCCGTCGGAGGGCGACTCTGCGGCTAATCTCGCGTGGCTGCGGGGCCAGGGATTCGACGTGGGAGGCGAAGACGCCTACGTGGCCCCGATGTACGAGAAGCGGGGCCCGATCGCCGACGACCGGCTCCTCGAGCTGGTGGGCTCGCGCCGGCCGAAGATCGTCTTCATCGCGCTCAGCGGCGGGGTCCAGGAGCGGCTGGGTTGGGACCTGCGCAGGAGGCTGGGCTACAGGCCCGCCATCCTGTGCATCGGGGGGGCGATCGCATTTCTTTCCGGGCGGCAATCGCGGATACCGGTATGGGCCGACAGGCTCGCGATCGGCTGGCTCATACGCTTCATCGCCGCGCCGCGCTCGTTCGCCGCCAAGCTGAAGGGCGTCCAGAACCTGGGACCGCTCATCTGGAAGTATGGGGCGCGATCCGTTGGCGGGTCCTAGCGCCGGCTCCCCGCATAACTTAGTTGGCAACAGGCTGTTGAATTGTCGCCATTTTCCGTATTCGATATCCGTTTGGCGTTATGATTCTGGGACTTACTGGAGGCTTTGGATGCGGCAAATCGACGGCGGCGAAGCTATTCGCCGAGCGCGGCTACCGCCACATCGACTCGGACGGGGTCGTGCGGGAGCGCGTCCTCACGTCCGGGACCGTGACCGCGGCGCTAAGGGCTAGATTTGGCGACGGCGTCTTCACCTCCGAGGGGCAGGTCGACAGGCCCGCGCTCGCGGCGATCGTCTTCGTCAATGATTCGGAAAGACTCTGGCTGGAAGAACTTACGCATCCGATGTTCTTCGAGATCGCCCGGGAGGCGATGAGGGCTGAACCCTTGTCGGACTGGGTGGTCGAGGTGCCGCTCCTCTTCGAGAAATCCCTCGAGAATTGGTTTGATTTCACGGTCTGCGTGGCCTGTGATCCCTCTTCGCAACTCGCCCGCCTGGAGCAGCGCGGCTTGGACCTCGCGCTCGCTGGGCAACGCATATCCAAGCAATTGCCGCTGGCTCGGAAGATCGAGCTGTCCGACTTCGTCCTTTGGAATGACGGTTCAACCGGGTTTCTCAAGGAGCAGGTCGACCGCATCGCCAACTCCCTGGAACGATCCAAGGCAGGCGCAACCCTCACAGAACCCTGATGTCACTTCCCCCCAAGACCGAGGACGAAATGTCCCCAGCCGGCGACGATGCCGGCTCGGGTCCTGCCAAGTCCGCGGTGCGGCGTGGCCGGCCTCCTAAGGCCCGAAAGGCCGATTCGGAGCCCGGATCCGAGGGCCCCGCCGAGATATTCGTGCCCGACCGTCCGGCCGATCCCGGCCCGCAGGCTCCATCCGCCCCTGCGGACGCTGATTCTAGGCCCATGGCCAACGGTGACGCGCGCGAGCAGGCCCCGGAGCAGGCCGCCGGCGACGGCAGGCAGGGACACGGGGGCGGCCACGGCGAGTGGCAGGACCGCAATTCCTGGAAGCGCAACAAGCGCAAGCGGGGCCGCCACGGCGGACATTGGCAGCAGGGGCAGGGCCACGGCGGCGGAGCTCCCCTGCACCCCCAGCAGCCTCCTCCGCCTTCCGCCGCTCCCGTCTACGGCGATCTTCCCGACCCGGCCCGCTTCGCGGATCTCGGGGCGCTCGATGCGCTCGCGGACGAGATCTCCTCGGGCAAGGGCGAGCCTCTGTACCTGGACCACCTGTACGGTCTCAACCTGGCCGACCTGACGGCGTTCGCCCGGTCCCTCAAGGTCCCGTTCGAGGGCGCCCCGAACCGCCTTCAGCTCCTTTCCAGGATCTTCGTCGCCGCGTCCGAGGCCCGCAGGCCGCTGGCAGACCGGGGCTACGTGGACCTGACGGACCGCGGCGCGTTCATCGTGCACGAGCACGTCAACTACCGCCTCTACCCGGAGGACGCCTACCTTCCGGAGAGCCTGATCCGGCGCTACGGACTCAAGCGCGGCCACCAAGTGGAGGTCCTGGTCCAGCCCCCGCGCGAGGGCGAGCGCTGCCCGTCGGTCGTGCGCATCGACAGGGTGATGGGGATGGCCCCCGACGAGATTTCAAAGGTCACGCCCTTCGAGGAGCTGATCCCGTACTACCCGCTCAAGCGGATGCTGCTCGAGGATCCCGAGGCCCAGAAGGACGTCTCCATGCGCACGGTCGACATCCTGACCCCCATCGGGTTCGGCCAGCGCGGGCTCATCGTCGCGCCGCCGCGCACCGGAAAGACGATCCTCCTGCAGAACATCGCCAATTCCGTCTCAGAGAACAGCCCGTTCGCGAAGCTGATCTGCCTCTTGGTGGACGAGCGCCCCGAGGAGGTGACCGACTTCAGGAGGCACACCAAGGGCGAGGTCGTCGCGTCAACCTTCGACGAGGCGCCCGAGAGTCATGTCCACTGCGCCGAGATGGTGGGCGAGAAGGCCCGCCGCCTGGTCGAGCAGGGGGAGCACGTGGTGATCCTCCTCGACTCCATCACGAGGCTCGCGCGCGCGTACAACGCGCTCGCCTCGAGCTCCGGCAAGATCATGTCCGGCGGGCTTGAGTCGAACGCGCTCCAGAAGCCGAAGAGGTTCTTCGGGGCGGCGCGCAACATCGAGGGCGCGGGGAGCCTCACCATCATTGCCTCCGCGCTCGTCGACACGGGCAGCCGGGCGGACGAGATCATCTTCGAGGAGTTCAAGGGAACGGGCAACATGGAGCTCCACCTCGACCGGGGACTCGTCGAGCGCCGGATCTTCCCCGCCATCAACATCGACCGCTCGGGCACGCGCAAGGAGGAGCTGATCTACCATCCCGAGGAGCTCCAGCGGATCTACGGGCTTCGCCGCGCGATGCAGGGACTCGGGCCGATCGAATCCATGGAAATGTTGATTCAGCGCTTGAAGAAGACCAAATCCAACGCTGAATTCCTCCTGAGCCTTAGCCGGCAGTAGAGTCCGTCCCCCGGATCCACCATGAGCTACGAGATGAACGAACTGCTCGAACTCGTCTTCGAGCAAAACGCGTCCGACCTGCATCTCCAGGTCGGCCAGCCGCCGACCCTTCGCCTGAGCGGCAGCATGACCCCCATCGACGGGCCGCCGCTGCAGCCTATCGACACCGAGAAGCTCATGCTCTCGATCACGCCGGACGTCCACATCCAGAGCACGAAGCTCAACGGCGGCGCAGACTTCGGGTTCGCCTACATGGAGAAGGCGCGATTCCGGGTCTCGGTCCTCAAGTCAAAGGGCAACTACGGGATGGTCCTGCGCCAGATCCCGAACCGGATGTTCGGCCTGCGCGACATCGGGATGCCCGACAAGATCAGGGAGCTCCTGTACCGCCCCCGCGGGCTCATCCTCGTGACCGGCCCCACGGGCTCGGGCAAGTCGACGACGCTCGCCTCGATGATCAACTACGTTAACGAGAACCGCGACGGCCACATCATCACGATCGAGGACCCGATCGAGTACTACCACAACCACAAGCGCTGTGTCGTCACGCAGCGCGAGGTGCACGTGGACGTGCCGAGCTTCTCCGAGGCGATCCGGCGCGCGCTGCGCCAGGATCCCGACATCATCCTCGTCGGCGAAATGCGCGACCTTGAGACCATCGAGGCGGCGATCAGCGCCGCCGAGACGGGCCACCTTGTCTTCGGGACGCTCCACACGAACAGCGCGGCGAAGACGGTCGACCGCATCGTGGACGCGTTCCCGGCGAACATGAAGGACATGATCCGGACGCAGCTCGCCTCGTCGCTTGTCGCCGTCATCTCGCAGGTCCTCTGCAAGAAGATCGGCGGCGGCCGCGTCGCGGGCTACGAGATCATGGTCAACACGAGCTCCATCGCGTCCCTGATCCGCGAGAACAAGACCTTCCGCATCACCTCCGACATCCAGACCGGTGCGAACCTGGGGATGATCACGATGGACACCCACCTGATGAACCTCGTGAACCGCGAGCTCGTGTCCCCGGACGAGGTGCTGGAGAAGGCCCAGGACCCCGTCGTCATGAGGGACAAGCTGATCGCCATGGGCGCCCGGCTGCGGGACGTCTAGGGCGGCAGGCGCTTGGAGAGGAGGGGGGCCTCGAGGCCGAGGATCCTCTCGGTGAACTCGTCTCCCGGGGGGGCGTTGCGGAGCGCGCGCTGCACCATGCCCATCTTTGCGTCGAGATTGTCCACCATGGAGACGAACACCGCCTCCGGCGTCGCCGCGAGCGCGGCCGCGCCCCACTCGAGCTTTCCCTGGTGGCTGAGGATGATGTGCTCCAGGCGCTCGGTGCGCTCGGGGTCGAGCTTCGCCTTGATCGCGGCCCTTCGCACGAGCTGGTAGCCGAGGACGACGTGGCCTTGCAGGATGCCGCGCCGGCCCCGCCGCGTCGCGAGCGCCCCCTCGTACTCGATCGTCTTGCCCATGTCGTGGAGGAGCACGCCGGCCATCGCCAGGTCCGGGTCGACCTCGGGATAGATGGGCAGGAGGGCGCGGGCGGCCCGCGCCATGTGGACCGTGTGCTCGAGGAGCCCGTGGCGGTAGGCGTGGTGCATGGCGGCGGCAGCGGGCGCCGATCGGAAGGACTCGCCGACCTCCTCCAGGACCAGGGACACGGTCGTCCGGAGCTCGGCGCGGGAGATGGCCTTCACGAACTCCCCGAACTCCGTCCAGAGTCCGCCCGCGTCCTCGGGCGCGGTCTCGACCAGGCCCTCGACCTCGTCCGGCGTCAGCTCCTCGGGCGCCGCGACGAGGGCGCGCGTGAGCTTGGGCGAGAGCCTGCCCTGGTAGGTCTCGACCTTCCCCTCCACGCGGACGATTGCGCCCTCCTCGGCGCCCCGCACGGCCTCGAAGGCGGGGCTGTCCGAGAACACCGTCGAGCTGAACGAACCCGTCCGGTCGCCCAGCTCTGCGACCAAATACGGGTTCCCGTTGGCCGCCGTCTTGGCCGAGACCTTCCGCAGGACGAGTATGCTGGCAAAGGGCCGCCCGGCGGAGGCGTCGGCGGCCTTGAGGTCGCGGACCGTCGAGCGGGGCTTGGGGGAGTCAGGCATGCTTCTTAACGAGTTCGGTGTACGCCCTGAAGAAGGGGTGGGATGCGCCGCCAATGATCGAGTAAAAAACAGCCTCGGCAGGCAGCACGCGGGCCCCCGCCCCGGCTAGGGAGTCGAGGCACAGGCGGGCGTCGGCCTCGCGCCGCGCGCCGACGCAGTCGGCGAGGACCGTGACGGCGAGGCCCGCCTGGAGGGCGTCCACCGCCGTCTGGTAGACGCAGATCGGGGTTTCGAGGCCGCAGAGGAGGAGGTTCCCGGCTCTGCCTTCGCCAAGGAGCTTGTCCCGCAAAGGGCTCCCTGGGGCCAGGGCGGAGAATGTCTCCTTTTCATGGACCATGGGAGCCTCGACGAGGGCGAGGAGGGTGGGGTCGGTCGCCCCGAGCTTGGCGGGCACCTGTTCCGTGAAGGCGACCGCAATCCCGAGGCCGCGGGCGGATGCGACGGCGAACCGGCACCGGTCGAGGACATGCTCCCCGCCCTCGACGGCGCGCAGGAAGACCGGCTGGAGGTCCAGGCAGAGGAGGAGGGCGCCCGTGGCTGAGGGGGCGCCGCTCACGGGAAATAGCGCTCGCGGGCCTTGACCTGGACAATCCTGCGCTCCGGCAGGATGTACGCCGTGAGGAGCCCTCCCATGACGCAACCTGTGTCGATCCCGATCGACCACTTGAGCCTGTAGACCTCCGGCCTCGGCGTGTGGCCGTAGACGACGAAGGGCGGACCGCCCCAGAGGTCGGCCCAGGCCGGGGCGTCCGGCGCGTCGGCGCGCTTCCTCGGCCTTCCGTCCCGGTCGACGACCTGGATGCGGGTCACCACCTCGGCCGGCTGCCTCTGCCAGGGCTCGCCCGGAAGGAACCCCCCGTGCACGAACACGGTGTTGAGCTCGGGCTCCTCGAACGTGAGCGGCATCGCCTCCAAATAGGCCCAATCCTCCGGGCGCAGGCTGTCGAACGTCTCAAGATCATGCTCCTTCATGTACTTTCGGTCGCCCGTCCTGCGGAACTTCAGGAGCCGCAGCTCATGGTTTCCGAGGAGCGAGATCGCTCCCGAGGCCCGGGCGAGGTCGATCACCCGGGTGCTCGACGGCCCCCGGTTGACCAGGTCGCCGAGGAGGACCATCCGGTCGCCGGCCGCGGGCTTGATGAGTTCAAGCAGGTCCGCGAATTCATTGTGGCAGCCGTGGATGTCGCCAACGGCTATGAGGCGTCCGGTCATTTGGTGCGCCGCGTGGCGTTGCGGCGCAAATTTGGTAGCGTCGCGGCGACAACTAAGTAAACAAGAAAGGCTCCGACCGATGGAAATGAACCTGCAACCCCGGGCCCTGGCATGTTTTGTCTCCGGCCAGCCCTTCAGCGAGGGCGACCGCGTCATGAGCCTCCTGGTGAGGACGGAGACGGGCCAGATCGCGAGGTTCGACGCCCTCGAGGCGAACGCGGGCTCGCTGGCGCCGGACGGGTTCGTCGCCTGCAGCTGGGTCCAGGTCTTCAAGCCCAGGCCGGCCGAGGAGAACGCGGAGCGCGCGCTCAAGCTGACGGCGGACACGCTTTTTCAGGCTTTGGCCGATCCCTCGAGCGAGCCGACCCCGGAGACGGCCCGGCTCGTCCGCTTCCTCGCCCTCCTCCTTGAGCGAAAGAGGATCCTTCGGCCCAGGGGGAGGACACCGGACGGGGAGCGTGAGGTCTACGAGCACGCTCGGACCAAGCAGGTGTACAAGGTGGCGGCGATCGACCTGAGCCCGGAATTCTTCACGGCGGTCCGCGGGCAGCTTTCGGTGCTCGTCGGCGGGGCCGAGGAGCAGCCGACGGCAGCAGCGGCCCCTTGATAGACCGCGCATATGGGCAGCCCGGCGTGCCCAGGCCAGCAAGGTGTGCGACTGGTCCGAGGCCAGTGACTGCATTCTCGTAAGCCATTGGTTTTTCGCGCCATTAACAGCGACTCTATTGTGGTCGAGGCGGTGCATCACTTGCGGAGACCACATGCGCCGGAATAGTGGTTTAGCTAATCTCGATTGTCGCTAGGGTAGCGCCGGAGCTAGGTGCTCAAATGCGTGTGGACTTCTGAAATTTTGGAGCGAATTCTTGCGAGTCGTCCCATCTATCGCTCTTGGATGACCTCTGTTTGGCGAAGAGTTCCAAGATATCGGTTGTTCATTCGAGTCCGAGGACGCGTTGATTCCTAGGCGCGCACCGGCACGCCCTGGCCCTCGAGGTAGCGCTTAACCTCCGGCACGGAGAGCGTCCCGAAGTGGAAGAGGGACGCGGCGAGGGCCGCGCTGGCGCCGGCCTTCTCGAGGACTTCCGCAAAGTGCTCGAGGCGCCCGGCGCCCCCGCTCGCGACCACGGGCACGGGGACGGCGTCGCTCACCTGGCGCGTGAGCTCGATATCGTAGCCTGCCTGGGTCCCGTCGCGGTCCATGCTGGTCAGGAGAATCTCGCCCGCCCCCAGCTCGACGCCCCGCCTTGCCCATTCGACGGCGTCAAGGCCCGTCCGCGTGCGACCTCCGTGGGAATACACCCTCCAGCGGGGCTCGGGGCCGGGCTCAAGCTTCGCATCGATCGCAAGGACGATGCACTGCGATCCGTAGCGGTCCGAGGCCTCGAGGATGAGGCCGGGCTCGGCGATCGCCGAGGTATTGAGGGAGACCTTGTCCGCGCCGGCCTTCAGCATGGCGTCGATGTCGGCGGCCGACCGTAGCCCGCCCCCGACCGTGAGCGGCATGAAGCAGCGCTCGGCTGTCGCCGCGACGACGTCGCGCATGATTCCCCGGCCGTCGCTCGAGGCGGTGATGTCGAGGAAGACGAGCTCGTCGGCGCCCTGGGCGTCGTAGGCCGAGGCGCACTCGACCGGGTCGCCCGCGTCGCGCAGCGCCTGGAAGCGGACGCCCTTCACGACCCGCCCGGCAGTGACGTCGAGGCAGGGGATGATCCTGCGCGCGAGCATCACTCCGCCTCCCGCACGATGTCCGGATCAAAGGTGACGGACAGGCGATAGACGTGGCCCGGCCTCATGATGAGCGGGTGGTCCCGCACGAGGAACTGCAGGTAGTGGATCTTCCCGAAGTTGGTGCGGTAGGTCGGGTCGGCCGTCACGACCTCGGTGTCCTGCCAGCTCGCCTGGAAGTCGTCGCGGGTCACGCTGCAGCGGTGGCCGAGCGGGCCGAGGACGGGCGAGCCCGGCACGCGGTACTTGGAGTGGGGGGCCGCGACGACGAGGACGTAGCGGAACTTGTCGAGCGTCACCTGCTGCTTCGCCGTGTAGGCGAACTCGCAGGCCACCTTCCGCCCCGTGAAGTTCCACTGCACCTTCACGCTTCCCAGGTTGCGGACGATCTCCTCCTTGGTCGTGATGAGGTCAGGCTGCTCGTAGCGGAAGAAGAAGCTGTTCCTCATCCCGAGGCCGGTGACGCAGTTCTTCCCGTAGAAGGCGGGGATGGTGACGTTCTCGCCGAACGTGAGCTCCGGCAGCATGACCGGGAGATACACGTTGTTCGGCCAGTCAAAGACGCCGGGCGAATGGGGAAACGGGAGCGCGTCGCTCGAGAGGTGGCCCCCGCAGCTGATGAGGGGAAGCGTGAGGTGGAGACCCGACTCGGCGTCGCGGTAGAGGAAGAGGCCCTGCTCCTTCCTGTTCGCCTTGTCGAAGATCACGAAGCGCCCCGACGTCTTCGCGGGCTCCGACCAGGGGGCCCCCGCGGGCATCTGGACGGTCTTCACGAGGCGCGACCACTGGCACAGGTAGCGCGCGGCGTCGAAGTTGGCCATCCGGGTCGTGTGGTGGCCGTAGGCCGTGCGCTCCTCGTCCCGGAGGTCGAGGAAGCCGTGCTCCTGGTCGAGATAGGTCTGGTAGAAGAAGAGGAAGAGCCGGCGCAGGATGTCGAAGTACTTTGGCCGCTGCTCGTCCGGGATCCACCCGTCGCGCAGCCCCTGCAGGATGAGGCTCACGCAGTGCATCTGGCCGTAGGCGCCCGCGGCCCTCCCGAACGCCCAGCCGAGCCCGTCCGCCCGGACCAGGTCCGGCATCATGCGGATGTACTTTTCCCCGTAGGTGCGCAGCGTCGGCAGCTTGCGGTCGCGCACGCCGCTGTTGGCGTGGAGCTGGAGCGCCGAGCGGATGAAGACGAGCGCCATCACCCCGTAGAGGTTGAAGTTCCCGCCGAAGCCCTCGACCGAGTCGTCGAAGAACCCGGCCGAGCTCGTCTGGTTGATCCGGTCGACCATCCTCTCGATGAGGCGCGAGGTCTCGTCCTTCTTCGATAGGCCCAGGCTGAAGCGCGCGACGGCCTTGGCTATGTTGAACGCCTGCCAGTGGTTGTCGTAGTCGCTGCGGTGGAGCAGCTGCTTGTCGATCCGCAGCTGCGTCTCCTCGACCAGGCGCTCCCAGACCGGGTTGCGGTCCTTCGACGGGCCGAAGCAGAGGAGGCCGAGGGCCGCGTAGGCGAGGCCGTTCTCGGCCGGCGGCTCGGTGAACATCTGCGCGGTCACGCAGCGCGCGGCCAGGTCGATGATGTCGTAGTCCTTGAGCGTCGTCTCCCCCGTTGCCCGGTAGTACTCGCCAAGCGCGAATGCGACGTGCCCGGGCTCATCCGGCCGGGACTGCTCGCCAGGTGCGGGAAGAACGGTTCCGTCGGGTTGGATTGAGTCTAGGTTGTGGCCCAGGATCGATCGGGCCATGTCGAGGCATTGCTCGGAGAAACTATGCATTCGGTGGGTTCGGCGTGTGGGTCGGGGCGGCGTTTGGCGCGCGCAGTAGGGTGGGTCTCGGTCGGGGGGGCTAGCGGGCGATGAGCTTCAGGAACTCGTCGTTGGTCTTCGTCTTGGAGAGGCGCGCGATCATGGTCTCGGTCGCCTCCTCGATCTTCTGCTGCACCAGGGCGCGGCGGAAGAAGTGGATGCCCTCGAGCTTCTTCGCGTCGATGAGGAGCTCCTCCTTGCGGGTCCCGGAGGCCGCGACGTTGATCGCCGGCCAGAGGCGCATCTCGGCGCACTTGCGGTCGAGGACGAGCTCCATGTTGCCCGTGCCCTTGAATTCCTGGAAGATGACGTCGTCCATCCGGCTGCCGGTCTCGACGAGCACCGAGGCGATGATGGTGAGCGAACCGGCCTCCTCGGTGTTGCGGGCGGCGGCGAAGAGCTGGCGGGGCCGCTCGAGGGCGCGGACGTCCAGGCCCCCGGAGCCGGTGCGCCCCGAGTTGCGCTGCGTGTTGTGGGCCCGCGAGAGGCGCGTGATCGAGTCCACGAAGAGGACGACGTGCGTGCCCGCCTCGACGAGGCGCTTCGCGCGCTCGATGCAGAGGTCGGCGATCCGTATGTGGTTCTCGATCTGCTCGTCGTTGGACGAGGCCCAGATCTCGGCCGGCACGCTGCGCCTGAAGTCGGTGACCTCCTCGGGGCGCTCGTCGACGAGGAGGATCATCACGTGGCACTCGGGGTTGTTCTCGAGAATCCCGAGCGCCATGTCGCGCAGGAGGATTGTCTTGCCCGTGCGCGGCGGCGCGACGATGAGGCCGCGCGTGCCCTTGCCGATGGGGCAGAAGAGGTCCACGGCGCGCGTCGTCATCCTGCCGTCCTTCATCTCGAGCTTGAGGTGCTTGTCCGGGGAGACGGTCGTCAGCGCGGCGAAGTCCAGACGGCCCCGTCGCTCCTCGAGGGGCATCCCGTCGACGGTCTCGATGAAGCGCATCTTGGGGTTCGGGAAGCGACCCTCGGGCGGGAACGCGGTGCCGCCGATCAGGGAGCCCGCCTTCAGCTTGAAGCGCCTGATGAGCTCCTTCGGCACAAAGGTGTCCGTCGGCCGGCGTTTGCCCGCCTTCGACATGTCGAGCAATTGCCCGTTGCCCCCCTTCGTCACGTCGATGTCGAGGATGCCCTCGACATGGATCGTGTTGTCAAACGCCTGCGCGGCGGGACCGGGCGCAGCGGCGGACGGCGCCGGGGCGACGGGGTCGTGGGGGGACGTTGAAGGCTGTTCCGCCGAGGCGGAAAGGGTTTTCTTTTCCATACAATTGTAAGACAGGGCGCGCCCGCGCTTGACGCTCAAAACTCAGGGGGGGATAAGTGGCGCGTCTTTCGAACACCCCTAACCCCCAAATCAGCCACACCGTGACCGAACAGACGATTACCTCAATTTCCCGGGAAACCCGGGTTGTCAGGCCTTCGGCCGAGTTCAAAGCCCAAGCCAATCTTGGGAGCGAAGCCCTGTATAAAAGGCTCTACGCGGAGTCTGTCAACTCTCCCGAGAAATTCTGGGGGCGCCAGGCGAGGGAACTCCTGTCCTGGCGGAAGCCCTTCGGGAAGGTCCTCCGTTGGAAGTTGCCTCATGCCAAGTGGTTCGAAAGCGGCCGGCTCAACGTCTCCGAGAACTGCCTCGACCGGCACCTGGGGTCCGGCAGGGGAAACAAGGCGGCGATAATCTTCGAGGGCGAGCCCGGGGACGTCCGCACGCTCACGTACCGCCAGCTCCACGGCGAGGTGTGCAAGATGGCGAACGCACTCACCGGGCTCGGCCTCGTGAAGGGCGACAGGGCCGCGATCTACATGCCCATGGTGCCGGAGGCGGCGATCGCGATGCTGGCCTGCGCGCGCCTGGGAATCGTCCACACGGTGATCTTCGGCGGCTTCTCGAGCGAGGCCATCAAGGACCGCGTGAACGACTGCAAGGCGAGGGTCATCATCACGGCCGACGGCGGCTGGCGCCGCGGCAAGATCATCGAGCTCAAGGCAAACGTCGACCGCGCGGTCGAGGGAACTCCGAGCGTCGAGAAGGTGATCGTCCTCAAGCGCACGGGCCACGGCGGGACGATGACCGAGGGGCGCGACGTCTGGTGGCACGAACTCATGGCGGCAGCCTCCCCCGTCCACAAGGCGGCGGCCTTCGGGAGCGAGCATCCGCTCTTCATCCTCTACACGAGCGGCTCCACCGGGAAGCCCAAGGGCGTCCTCCACACGAGCGCGGGCTACCTGCTCGGGGTCACGCTCACGACGAAGGTCATCTTCGACCTGAAGGAGGACGACGTCTACTTCTGCACGGCCGACGTGGGCTGGGTGACGGGCCACAGCTACGTCGTGTACGGGCCGCTCTCCAACGGGGCCACGGTCTTCATGTACGAGGGCGCCCCCAACCACCCGGAGCCGGACAGGCTCTGGGAGCTGATCGACAGGCACCACGCCACCATCCTCTACACGGCCCCGACGGCGATCCGCGCGTTCATGCGCTGGGGCGACCACTATGTGAACCGCCACCGCCTGGATTCGCTGCGCCTCCTGGGGACCGTCGGCGAGCCGATCAACCCGGAGGCGTGGATGTGGTACTACACCGTGGTCGGCAAGAAGCGCTGCCCCATCGTCGACACCTGGTGGCAGACCGAGACGGGGGCGATCATGGTGACGCCCCTTCCCGGGATCACGCCGCTTAAACCGGGCTCCTGCGCGGTTCCCTTCTTCGGCGTCGTCCCGAAGGTGCTCGACCAGGAGGGGAAGGACGTGCCCCGGGGAAGCGGGGGAAGGCTGTTCCTCGCCAAGCCGTGGCCTTCGATGCTGCGCACGCTCTGGGGCGACGACGACCGCTACAAGAAGCAGTACTGGAGCGAGCTGCCGGGATTCTACTTCGCGGGCGACGGGGCCCGGTTCGACAAGGACGGCTACCTCTGGGTCGTGGGGCGGATCGACGACGTGCTCAACGTCTCGGGGCACCGGATCGGGACGGCCGAGGTCGAGAGCGCGCTCGTCTCGCACCCGAGCGTGGCCGAGGCGGCCGTGGTCGGCCGAGCGGACGACCTGAAGGGCCAGGCGCTCGTCTGCTTCGTGACACTCAAGAACGGGATTGCGGCTTCCGTTGACCTGAAGGAGATGATCCGCGCCCACGTGGCCCGCGAGATCGGCTCGCTCGCGCGCCCGGACGACGTGCGGTTTGCGGCGGGCCTCCCCAAGACGCGAAGCGGCAAAATCATGAGGCGGATCCTCAAGGAGATCGCCGGCGGCGGGGCGGTAAAGGGCGACACGACGACGCTCGAGGATTTCTCGGTCGTGGCCGCCCTCCAGGCGGAGGAGTAGGGCCGGGCATGTTGCGTTTAGCGCTCACCCATGGCAGGTTGCGCACGAAAAAGCGCCAATTCGCACGGAACCTTGAGTAACCGCGCCGATCTAAAATCGTCAGACTACATATGAATTCTAAGCTGATCCTATCACTATCCTTGGCCGCGGCGCTCTGCGCCGGGTGCGAGGGCAACGGGCCGAACACCCAGAATGGAGCCGTGGCGGGGGGCCTGCTCGGCGCCCTTGCGGGCGGCATCATCGGCCACAACGGCGGCGGAGGCGCCGCGGGCGGGGCCGTCGTGGGCGGCATCCTTGGCGCCGTGGCGGGCGGGACCATCGGGAACTCCGTGGACCACCAGAACGGGACGCTTTACCATTCGGAATACGAGGCAACGTCCAACGTGGCCGTCGTCCAGGTGCCGCCCCCGCCGCCGCCGCAGGCCGAGTACGTGACCGCGCAGCCGACCCCGTCGGCCATCTGGGTCGCCGGCTACTACGGCTACGATGGGTACCGCTACGTCTGGGTCCCCGGCCACTGGGAGATCCCGCCGCAGGGTTACGTCGTCTTCGTGCGGCCCCACTGGATCTACCGGGGCGGCCAGTACTTCTACGTGCGCGGCTACTGGCGCTGAGTCGCGACCGCGAACTCGGTGACCGCGGACTGGAGCCCGCGGCCGTAGGCGGCGATGAGGCGGTCCCATTCGGCCGCCGCCTCGGCGTCGATCAGCTTTCGCGAGGGGTCGGCGTCAAACCAGGCGATTGTCCGCGCGATCCCGTCCCGGAAGCGCGTGGTCGGGATGAAGTCGGGGACGAGCCGGCGCACCTTTGAATTGTCGAAGAGCGCCGTGTTCGATTTGTCGCCTGCGAGCGTGCCCGTCATCGCGGGCAGGCACGCCGTCATGAAGTCCGAGGCGATGTGGACCAGCTTCGGCGGGGGGGCCCCGGCCGCCTCGGCCGTCCACTGGTAGATCTGGTTCCAGGTCGGGGCCTCGTCGGACGTGATGTTGAAGGCCTCGGCTATCGCCTCGGGCTTGCCCAGGAGGCCCAGGAGGCCCTTCGCAAAGTCGGTATTGTGGGTGACCGTCCACAGCGTGAGCCCGTCTCCTGGCACGATGACGGGCAGCCCCCTGCGCATCCGGTCGACCGCGGTGTAGCTCCTCTGCCAGCTGTTGATCGCGAGCGGAATGATCGACTCGCCGTACGTGAGGGAGGGGCGCACGATCGTCACCGGGAAGCCGTGCTCGCGGTGCGCCTTGAGGAGCAGCTCCTCGCACGCGATCTTGTCGCGCGAATACTGCCAGTGGGGATTGTCGAGCGGCGTCGACTCGCTGATGAGGCCGTAGGTCGTCGGCTTCCGGTAGGCGCTCGCGGAGCTTATAAAGACGTACTGCCGGGTCTTGCCCCGGACGAGGGACATGTGCGCCTTGGCCTGCTCGGGCGTGAAGACGATGAAATCGACCACGGCGTCCCATGAGGTCCCCTCCAGGGCCTTTGCCGCCGAGGACTCGTCGTTGAAGTCGGCGACGATGGACTTGCTTCCCTCGATTGCCCCGCGATTCGAGCGGTTGAGCACCGTGACATCGAGCCCGCGGGCGACGGCCAGCTTGGTGCAGGCCTCGCTGATGTAGCCGGTTCCGCCTATGAAGAGGATCTTCACTTCGGCCCCAATCTGGCGGCCTGGCGGGCTCTTGCAACGAAACTTGACAGGGGAGATGCCGGACGCGCTTGCGGACGGGCCCCGTCCTTGGATATGAGGTGTCCGGATGCGAATCCTTGTGCTCGAAGATGAAAGGCAGCTGGCCCGGCACATAACCCAGGCGCTGACGCGGCGCGGACACGTTGCGGCGCCCCATTATGACGGGGCGATGGGGCTGAAGGCGGCCATCGAGCACCCTCCCGACCTCATCGTGCTCGACCTGAACCTGCCGGGCCTCGAGGGGATGTCGGTCCTCGCGGGCCTCCGGGAGGCGGGCAGCCCGGCGCGGGTCCTCATCCTCACCGCCCGGGGCGAGGTCGACCAGCGCGTCAGGGGCCTGAACGCCGGGGCCGACGACTACATGGCGAAGCCCTTCTCCATGGACGAGCTGGTCGCGCGGATCGAGGCGCTCGGGCGACGCGGGGCGACGCCGACGGCCGCCGATCTCCTCGAGGTCGCCGACCTGCGCATGGACGTGCACAACAGGAGGGTGAGCCGCGCCGGCCGGCTGGTCGGCCTTTCCCCCCGCGAATTCGACCTCCTGCAGGTCCTCATGCAGGAGCCCAACCGCGTGTTCTCGCGCACCGAGCTGTGCGAGCGCGTCTGGCAGCGCAACCACCAGTACGACACCCGCACGGTCGAGATCTTCGTCGCGCGCCTTCGCAAGAAGATCGACTCGGGCTTCGCCGGCCCCCTCATCCAAACGGTTCGCGCAGTCGGCTACGCCATCAGGCCCCCCGAATGATCCCCCGCGTCCTGCGCCGCATGGCGGCCCTAGCGGCAATCTCGGCGCTCGCCGCGGCGCATGCCGTCGGCCAGGCGGCGATCGAGGGCAGGGTGGCTCTGCCGAAGCCGCTCCACGCGCCGGTCATGAACAAGCGCTACGGGATCGTCTCGTTCGGCGGGGTGCTCACGCCGTATCCGCCCGTGGCCGTCGTCTACCTTGAGGGGTCGTTCCCCCGGGGCGGGGCGCCGCCGCCGACGGCGCAGATGACCCAGAAGGACCTCATGTTCGTGCCCTCGATTCTCCCCGTCCTCGTGGGCACGAGGGTCGAGTTCCCGAATCTCGACGACACCTACCACAACATCTTCTCCTACTCGCCCGCAAAGCGCTTCGACCTTGGGAGGTACCGCTCCGACGAGCGGCCGATCCCCTCGGAGGTCTTCGATGTCGCCGGGCTCGTGACCCTGCGCTGCGACATTCACGAGCACATGCGCGCGCTCATCCTGGTGCTCGACACGCCCCACTTCGTCGTGAGCGACAGCGAGGGCCGCTACAGGCTGGGGCAGCTTCCCGCCGGCAAGTTCATCATGAAGGTGTGGCTCGACAGCAGGACGACCCTCGAGCGCCCCGTTGAGCTGCAGGCGGGCCCGGCGCTCCACGCCGACTTCCCGTGAACTCGCGCACCGAACCGATCGATCCCGGGATCGCGGGCTTCCGGGTGAGGCTCCTTGTCGCGATGATGCTCGTCGTCTCGGCGGTGGCCCTTGTCGGCTTCCTCGTGACCCAGCGCAGCGTCGCCGAGGGCGTGAGGAGGGAGTTCGAGCTCGGCTTTCAGGGCGAGCTTGCAGCGCTCCACGCGGCGGAGGATGCGCGCAGCGCCGCGGTCGCGGAGCGCTGCCGGGCGCTTGCGCGCAGGCCGCGCATCCATGCGGCCCTCGAGGACGGCGCGCCCGACCTCCTTTATCCCAGCGCGCGCGACGAGATGCTGGGAGTGATGGACGATGGGGAGGGTGAGGCAGGGGAGTACGCCCTCCACGCGCGCTTTTACCGGTTCCTCGACTCGGGCGGCCGTGTGATCGCCCCCCCCGATGCGTCGGACGTGGGCGGGCTTGGCCCCGGCGAGGAGTCGCAGCTCGCGCTGGGCGCCCTCCCGACGCAACCCCAGACCGGCTACCTGCGCAGGAATGCGGGCCCGGCCGCCGGGCGGATCGACGAGGTGATCGCGATGCCGATCGTTTCGACCGAGAACGGGGAGGTCATCTCGGCGATCGTGCTCGGCTTCAAGCCGGGCGGGCTGGACGTCGGCCGCGGGAGCCCGGGCATCGAGAGCGGAATCTGGCTTAAGGGCGCACTGGATCTTGCCTCCCCGCCCGACGCGGCCAGGAGGGAGCTCGAGGCGCAGGTGACCCGCGCCGCCTCCACGGGCAGCGCGGGGGGCAGCATGGAGGTTGCCGCCGCCGGCGCGCCGTACCTGCTGTCCTACAAGCTCCTCAATCCGGGCTCGGCCTACCCGCCCGCCTACGAGGTCTCGATCTACCCCCTCGAAGCCTCCGTCGCGCGCCAACGGCGCCTGCTCTGGCAGTTCGCCGGGGCCGCCGTGCTCCTCATGCTCGGCGCCTACGGCGTGAGCGGCCTCCTCTCGGCCCGGCTCTCAAGGCCCGTCGAGAGGCTCGCTGTCGATTCCGAGGAGAACAGCACCCAGCGCCGCCGCGCGGAGGCCGCGCTCGAGTCCACCGGAAGGGAACTGCAGCGCTCAGCGCGCTTCTCCGCAGACGCATCGCACCAGCTCAAGACGCCGGTCACCGTGCTGCGCGCCGGGCTGGAGGAGCTGCTCGCGGGCGAACACCTGTCCCCGGCCGCCCGCGAGGAGGTGTCCACGCTCGTCCACCAGACGTTCCGGCTGGCGAGCGTGATCGAGGACCTCCTGCTTCTCTCGCGCATGGACGGGGGGCGGCTCGAGATCCAGTTCGGCCGGCTCGACCTCGCCCTCCTCATCGAAACGTGGCTCGACGACCACGGCGCGCATCCCGACGCCCTCGGGCTGACGGTGGACTCGGACGTCCCCCCCTCGCTCTGGATCGCGGGCGAGCAGCGGTACGCGTCGCTCATCCTCGAGAACATTCTGGAGAATGCCCGCAAATACAACCGGCAGGGCGGCCGCATACGGATCGCAGCCCGGGCCGAGGACCAGTGGGCCTATGTGACCATTGGCAACAGCGGCCGGCCGATCCCGTCCTCGGCCCGGGAGCACATTTTCGAGCGCTTCCACCGCGGAGACGTCGGCGAGAACGTCCCCGGTCACGGCATCGGCCTGAACCTTGCGCGCGAACTCGCGCGGCTCCACGGCGGGGAGCTTCTCCTTAACGGATCGGAAGGCGACTGGACGGAATTCGAGGTAAGGTTCCGGCTGGCGCCGGACAACGGGCAGGACGGCGCACCCGCATGAAGCAGACGCGAAGCATCGTTCCCGAGATCCCGGCGGCCGCGGCAATCGCAGCCGGCCTTTGCCTGCTCGCGCTCGCCCGGCCCGCGCACGGCCAGGACGACGCGCTTGACCGCGTTGAAAACGAGCTCTCCTTCAGCAGCCAGGACAATTGCGCGCGCGTGAAGATGAGCGGGACCCTTGACCTCGAGGGATACTCGGTGAGCCAGCCGGCCACGGGCCTCCTCTACTCCGAGGGGGACCGGTTCTTCGTCCCGCGCCTGAGCCTTTTCGTCGACGCGCAGCTCGGCCCGCATGTCTATGCCTTCGTGCAGGTGCGCGCGGACAACGGATTCGATCCCGGCGAGGGCGGCCCGGCCGTTCGGCTCGACGAGTACGTTCTGCGCTACACGCCATGGGAAAACGGCGCGCTCAATGTCGAGGTCGGGAAGTTTGCGACGGTGGTCGGCAATTGGACGTCGCGCCACGGGTCATGGGACAACCCGTTCATCACCGCGCCGCTGCCCTACGAGAACCTGACCGGTATCTGGGACGTGTTCGCAGTCCGCTCGGTCCAGCAGCTCCAGGCGTGGGCTGGCGTGCGGCCAGGCTCCACCGTCGGCGGGGCGTTCCTGGATGTCACCCGAAACGTTCCCATCATCTGGGGCCCTGATTACGGGAGCGGCGCGGCCGCGCTGGGCGACATCGGGCAATTTGACTACGCGCTCGAGGTGAAGAACACGTCACTGTCGGGGCGCCCGCAGACGTGGTCGCCGACGGAGACGCAGTGGCAGGAGCCCACGTTCAGCGGACGCATAGGGTACAGGCCCGACCTCGCGTGGAGCCTGGGGCTCTCCGCAAGCGAGGGGCCCTACCTGCAGGCGAGTGCCGGGGCGACGCTGCCGCCGGGACGAACCTTGGACCAGTATCTGGAGACGGTCATCGGCCAGGACATCTCCTATGCCTGGCACCACTTCCAACTGTGGGCCGAGGTCTACGAGGCGGCCTTCAAGATACCGGGAGTGGGGGATGCGCGCACGCAGGCGTACTACGTCGAGGCGAAGTACAAGTTTACGCCGCAGCTCTTCGGAGCGATCCGGTGGAACCAGCAGATCTTTTCGCCCATCGCCACCCCGACCGGCCAGGCGGCCGAGTGGAGCCGAAACGCTTGGCGGGTTGATGCCGGTCCCTGCTACCGCCTGACGGCGCACACGCAGCTGAAGCTCCAGTACAGCGCCGAGTACCAGCAGGCGGCGTCGAGAAATCTGGGAAATCTTCTGGCCGTTCAGCTTACGGCGCGCTTCTGACGGCGCACGCGCGCACGCGGGAACGGTAACAAGACCGTTACGCTTGGCGACTTTCGGGACGGAGGAGGCCGGGTGAAAATCCGGGCGTGAAGGCATCGCGCACACCTCGTCCCTTCGGAGCGACGGCCGCATTGGCCGCGGCGCTTGCGCTCTGCCTGCCGCGGCCCTGCGCCAGGGCCGACGGCACCGTGGGGTACATCTTCGAGAACTACCGCGAGAACGACGGGCGGATCACCGTGGAAACCGAAAGCGGGTCCGCCGACCAGGACGTCGGGGCCTTCGGGCACCTGAGCCTGACCGGCACGATCGACGCCGTCTCCGGTGCGACGCCCACGGGCCAGCCGGCGCCCGAGGGAAGCGACCAGGTGGTGCTCTCCGAGATCCACACGCGCAGGAAGGCATGGTCGGGCAACTACGCCCAGCAGTTGAAAAATGTGAACGTCAGCGTGGGTTTTGCGGACAGCCGCGAGGAGGACTACGTCTCCAGCGGCTGGTCGGTGTCCACGCTCGCCGACCTCAACCAGAAGAACACGACGGTGCGCCTAGGGCTGGCCGGCACCGACGACAGGGTGGAGGAGTTCTTCACGGCCCAGCAGGCGTTCCTGGCCAAGCGCACGAACGATGCGATCCTCGGCGTCACGCAGCTGATCGACCCGCTCACGGTTGCGACGCTCAACGTCTCGTGGGGCCGGGCGACCGGGTACCTCTCCGAGCCGCACAAGTTCGTCTCGAAGTCGATAGAGATCATCCAGAACATCTTTCTCCTCGAGGATTTTGCCGAGAACAGCCCCGGCGAGCGCAACAAGGGCTCCGTCTACGCGTCCCTGAACCGGGCGTTTCCGGCGGCACACGGGGCGCTGGAAGCTAGCTACCGCTTCTACTCCGACACGTGGGGTGTCGTCGCAAACACCGTCGAGGTTGACTGGTTCCAGCACCTCGGGGGCAAGGTCCTCCTGAGCCCGTCGCTCCGCCTCTACCAGCAGAGCGCGGCCAATTTCTACTACTACGACCTCAACGATACGTCGATCACGCCGGTGCGCGATCCCACGGGCTCCGGGCCGAATTACAGCTCGGACTTCAGGCTGTCGGCGATGCGCAACGTGGAATACGGGCTAAAGCTGACCTGGAGCGAGTCGGACAGGCTCCAGTTTGAGACGGCGTACAAGAGATACGAGATGTGGGGCACGGACGGAGTCACGCCCGCAAGCGCATACCCGACGGCCGGCATCGCAACCCTGGGGGCCCGGTTCCTATGGTGAGCGCGCTCCGAGGTCCCCGGGCAGCCTTGGCGGGCGCGGCGTTCGCGCTCCTGGCGGTCCCCATGCCGGCGCAGGTGAAGCCCGGCGATTCGTTCCCGTCGATCGACGCCTCCGTCCTTGCGGGGGGGCCCCTCCCGGTCACTTCGGGCAAGGTGGTGCTCTTCGACTTCTGGGCGTCCTGGTGCGCTCCCTGCAAGGCCTCGTTCCCGGCGTATTCGCAGCTGAGCTCGGACTACGCCGGCCGGGGACTCGTCATCATCGCCGTCAGCGTCGACGATTCGCCGGACGCCTTCGCGGCCTTCGTGGCCAGGATGCGGCCGACATTCACGACGGTCGACGACGCGCAGCACAGGCTGGTCGGTGCGGTGCAGGTCCCGACCATGCCCACGTGCTACCTCGTCGACCGGACGGGAAAGGTGCGGTTCATGCACGCGGGCTTTCACGGGGGGCAGACGGAGCGCGACCTGAGGAGCGAGATCGAGAGGCTTCTCGCCGAAGGGGCGCCGGCGCCATGAGCACAAAGCGCCCGAGTATCGCGCTGCTGGCCGCCCTTGGCCTCCTGGCCGCCGGTGTGGCCGGGTGCTCCACGGCGTCGGCCGTCCGGGTGCGGCCGTGGGAGCGGGGGGCCCTGGCCGATGCCGCGATGAACCCGGACCGCGACCCACTCGCCGACGCGATGGGCGACCACGTCAATTTTTCGCGCGAGGCGGCCAACGGCGGCAAGGGGGTGGGCGGGAGCGGATGCGGCTGCAACTGATGGGCGCGGACCTTTCGGAAATTGCACTACGGAAGATAAACAAGACTCGACAACCATGAACATAATCACGCATCTCCGGCGCAAGTTCGCCTGGATGAACCTGTCAACGGCCACCCTGGTCGCGCTCCTGCAGCGCGCACCCGTGGCCCGCCTCGCCGTCGCGGCCGATGAAATCGTCATCGCCTCCCCGGTCGGGGCCATACTGAGGTCCGCCGCGGCGGCCGTCGCCGCGCTGGGGGCAATCGACACCATGGCCGGGGCCACGCTGCTGGCGTCCTCCCTCACGGCGAACCCGACGGGGCCGCTGCCCGCCTTCAATGCGACCGTGGGGGTGCCCGTCACCCCGCTCGGATTCACGATCACCAACACGCAGAACATCGGCTCGTGGACGCTGACGGGCCAGCTGCCGCCGGGCCTGAAGCTCGTCGCGGTTGAGAACACGAGCATCTTTCTGACGGCGCCCGGGAACCTCGACGCCACGACGCAGGGAAGCTCCGACCCGTGGGGCTCCACCTCCGGCAATTCCACCACGACACCGGAGCTCACGGGCACCCCCACCACGGCCGGGACCTACATGTTCAATCTCCAGGGCTTCGCAGGCCCGGGCGAGACGGCCGGGACGATAACGACCGGAACAGGAATTTCCGCCGTATATCCCTTCACCGTGATCGTAATGCCCGCAGTGAGCTCGACTCCGCCGGTGACCATTCCCGTGTTTACGGCCCAACCGGTCTCCGTGTCAGTGACCGGGGGAACGGTTGCGCTCAACGCAGTGGCGTCGAACTCGCCGACCTACCAGTGGTTCATCAACGGATCGACGCCCCTTGCCGGTGCGACCAGCTCGCTTCTGGTACTGAGCAACGGCGCCATGTCCACCGGCACCTATACCTGTGTTGCGACGAACAGCGCGGGGAGCACGACCAGCACTCCGGCGACGGTCTCAGTCACGGCAACGACCGACGTCGGCCGGCTTTCAAACCTGTCGACCCGCGCGCAGGTGGGAACCGGGGGCAACATCCTGATCGTCGGGTTCGCGGTGAGCGGATCGGGGAGCGAGCCGCTGCTCCTCCGAGCCTCGGGCCCTGCGCTCGCCTCCCTGGGAGTCACGGGAACCCTGCCCGATCCCCAGCTGCAGCTCTACAACGGCTCCACGGTTCTCAGCACGAACAACGGCTGGGCGGGCAACGCGACGATCTCGAGCGAGGCGGCCTCGGTGGGCGCCTTTCCCTGGTCGAGCGCGACAAGCCACGACTCGGCCCTTGCCACGCAGCTTGCGTCCGGCAGCTACACCGCGCAGGTCTCCGGGCAGAGCAACGACACCGGGGTGGCCCTCGCCGAGGCCTACGACGCCACGCCGGCCGGCACGTTCACCGCGTCCTCGCCGCACCTTATCAATCTCTCGGCCCGCGTCCAAGTGGGAACCGGGGGAAATGTCCTGATCGCCGGGTTCGCGATAGGAGGAAGCTCGGCCGTGACGGTCCTTATCAGGGCCTCGGGTCCCGCACTCGCGGTCCTTGGCGTCACGGGGACGCTGCCTGATCCGCAGCTGCAGCTCTACAGCGGCTCGACGCAGCTGGCCGGAAACTTCGGATGGGGTGGCAACGCGCAGATCTCCGCCCGGGCAGCGTCGGTCGGCGCCTTTGCGTGGAGCTCACCCGTGAGCGATGACTCGGCGCTTCTCATAACGCTTCCGCCGGGCTCATACACGGCGCAGGTCTCCGGGGAGTCGGGCGACACGGGCGATGCTCTCGTCGAGGTCTATGAGGTTCAGTAGCGCACTCCTGGTCTGCTCGCTGGGGCTAACGGCGTCGCTGCGGGTCGGCGCGGGCACCATCACGGCGGTGCCCCTGCCGAATCCGCAGGTGCCGGGATTTGGGTTCCCGGAGAGCGAGGCCACGGTCGTGAGTTGGGTGACCGCGATGGGCGGCGGCGGGCCCAATGCCGCGGCCGCGGCGGACAACGTGGTCCTCCACGGCTGGGGCCTATGGACCGCCCTTACGCTTGAGACCTCCCAGATGGACAACGGCCAGGCCCTGCGGGTTTTTGAGACCTGGTTCACACCGCAGGAGCTGTCGACGCTGCCGAGCAGCGCCGGCGCGGCCGAGCTCCTCTCCAGCGAGCGGCACCGCTCGGCCCTCCTTCACTTCAACCAGTTCCAGCACGGCTCCGCCGTCCAGGAGAGGCCGATGGCGATCGGGTCCGACACCGTGTTTGGCTACGTGAAGTTCGATCCGACCGCCGCTGCCCACATCAGGAGCGAGCAGCTCCTCAGCCTGTCCACCCTCAATCAGCTGATCCAGGGCGGGGCACAGCAGATCCCGGTCTTCCCGCCCACGGCCCTCTCGCTCAAGTCCGCGTTCGAGGTCCTCACCGCGCAGACCCTGGTCGAGGGGAGGTACTTCCGGCTGAACGTGTGGACGGGGCCGCCGCCGACACCCCGGGCGTGGGGACCTGGCGCGTGGCCGGGCGTGGTCTGGATCGATGTCCAGGGGGGAGGCAGCGGAAGCGGGCAGGTAGACACGGTGGCCTCGACCGACGGAAGCTCGCGCACCGACCAGACGACGTATCCGGTCTCGAGCATGATCAACCATAGGCTGTCCCGGCTTGAGGCCCTGGAGTTTAACCAGGAGGAGCCGGGCGCGGGCTCCGCCGCGGGCGACTACGCGGTCCTCGTCGCCATGCACGTCGCTGGCCGGGAGATCGCGCGGTGGACATGGCAGACGTTCTGGTGGACCCCGACGCCCAGCGATCCCCAGTTTCCGAGTTCGGCGATGATCGCCGGCATGCGCCCGGCCCAGCTGACAGGAGCCCCGAGCAACTACGCCATGTCAATGGCCTATGACATGGTCACGCCGGGCCAGCCCAATGTCGGCGGTACAAATGCAGGCAACGCGATCTATGCGTTCAACCCCTATCTCGAGGCCCGGTTCGGGCCGCAGAATCTTCCCGACTCCCAAATGGGAAATGATCCAAGCGGACAACCGGCGCTCAATGACGTCGGAGTGGAATGCAACTGCATGAGCTGCCACGCCCGGGCGAATTACAACCCGAGCGGCCTGTCGACTGGGCCGAAGTATTCCGGGGCGCGCTACACCGACCTCAATGACCCGCAATTTGCCGGAACGCTCCAGGTCGACCTGCTTTGGTCTCTCCCGGAGATTGCGCAGTAGCCGCCGTGGGCCGGGCGCGGAGCAAGCTGTTGATCTTTCTTGGGCTTGGCGCGATGCTGGGCCAACCCCATGAAACCCCGATACCTGTTTGCTGCCCTGACGCTGCTCGTGCCCCGTCTTCTCCTCGCCGCGGCCGGGACGACCGACGACCCCGCCGCACTTGCGACGAAGCGCATCCTCTTCTTCAGCAAGTCGTCGGGCTGGGAGCACGAGGTCATCAGGGACCCGGCCGTCACCGGAAGGCCGGTCAACAAGAGCGGCGGAAACCAGGTGCCCGGGCTGGCCTTCCAGGTGCTCAAGGAGCTCGGGGCAAAGGACAATCTCAAGTTTGTCTTCTCCAAGGACGGAAGCCTGTTCACCCCGGCGTACCTGGCCCAGTTTGACGCCTATTTCTTCTACACGTCGGGCGACCTGTCGAAGGCGGGCACCGATGGAAATCCGCCGGTAACGGCCGAGGGCAAGGAGGCGCTGCTGCAGGCGATCGCGGGGGGCAAGGGCTTCATCGGGACTCACAGCGCCTCCGACAGCTATCACTCGCCCGGGGGGGCGGAGAAGACGGAGCACCGGTTCCTGGCCGACGGGGCCAACGCCGATCCCTACATCAAGATGCTGGGAGGCGAGTTCATCATGCACGGCCAGCAGCAGTTGTCCCACCTTGTCGTGGCCGACCCGAGGTTTCCCGGGGTGATCGCGGTCGCGCCCGACAACCGCATCCTTGAGGAATGGTACTCTCTGAAGAACTTCGCGGACGACCTGCATGTTCTGCTCGTGCAGGACACCGCGGGAATGACCGGCTTTCTCTATGCGCGCCCCAGCTATCCGTCCACCTGGGTCCACATGTACGGCAAAGGGAGGGTCTTCTACACAAGCCTCGGCCACCGCGACGACATGTGGACGAGCGCGATGTACCAGTCGCTCCTGGCGGGCGCCATCAACTGGGCCGTCGGCCGCGTCGACGCTGACGTGACCCCGAACATCAAGGTCGCCGCCCCCGGGGCAGATGTGCTGCCGATCTACGAGCCGCCAGCGCCCTCCAAGTAGGGGCGCGCGGAGCCCGGACAAAGGCCCGGCGGGCCGGCCGATTTTCGCTTGCCGGTCATGTTGGGCGCCGATCATTCTAGCCAATTCAGGATTTGCCAGGGTAGCTCAGTGGTAGAGCAGAGGACTCATAAGCCTTTGGCCGCGGGTTCGATCCCCGCCCCTGGCACCATTTTGATTGGATCCCCTGAGCCCCTTGGGGTCCGATGACCGCGTTAGCGGGGCTGCCCGAAAAGCGGGGATTGTCTCCGATCCGGAAGGGTCCATGTTCGCTTTCCGATGACGATCAACCTTTTCAAGAGCGATCCCAACGCGGAGAGTGTTCCTGCCGGCCAGGAGGTGTTTCGCGAAGGGGAGCGCGGAGACCACATGTTCGCGGTGGTGAAGGGCTCGGTCGATCTCACCATCAATGGCAAGGTGGTCGAGACGGTCGAGGCGGGGGGCATTTTCGGCGAGATGGCTCTCGTCGAGGAGCAGCCCCGCGTGGCTACCGCCCTCGTAAAGACCGATGCCGAAATTGTCCGCATAGATCGCAAGCGATTCCTCTTCCTCGTCCAGCAGACTCCCTATTTTTCCCTTCAGCTGATGGCCATCATGGCAAATCGCCTTCGGAAGATGAACAAGCGGCTCTGACCCCGGATTAGGCCCCGACCTTTGCGCCAGGGATGTCAGGCGCCAATGACTGACACCGTGAGGGGGGCGTGCGCCCCAAAAAACCGGCTGCGACGCCCTATTGCGAGGCATTGGCCTTTGTAAAGACCGTGTTAAAATGGGCTTGGAGTACTTCCGATTTTCACTTCTGCGCAAAATGTGGTTAGTGACATATCATGCGAAGTCTGTTTCACTGGGGGCGTTACGTTAGGCTGCATGGACGCTTACGAACCTCTCTTGCGAGCAGTTTGCTATGACCATGTCCACGTGGAGCCCATTTGAAGCGCACGATGCGCCCACCAGTTGTTTTATGATTTCCTATGATATTTCCTCCTCTCTCGACACCGAAAAACCGGACCCAATAGCCATGGCAATAGATAGCGCTCATCCCGGGTTCGGATTGAAGAATCGAAGGATTTTGATTGTCGCCGATGATCACTCCAAGGCTCTGAGATTGAAGGAGATCCTTATGTCGGACGGATATCTCGTCTCGAGCGCCAATACCGGGGACGCGGCGCTGCGGCTTTACCGCGAGTTTGAAGCGGACCTCATTCTGCTCGATGCGGGTTTGCCGGGATCAAACGTATACGACCTTTGCCGGGCACTCAGGGGTCCGCCCGGCGCCAATCTCGCCTCGGTGATCTTCATCACCTCTAGGAGCGACACCGAGGAGTTGGTCGCGGGCATGGCGTCGGGGGCCGTCGACTACCTTCCCATGCCGTTTCGCGAGAAAGAGGTGCTGGCCCGAGTGCGGGTTCACATGCGCAACCGGCTCCGGCTCGCCGAGCTCAACAAGGCCGACAAGGCAAAGGACCGTCGCCTAACGATCACGGCGCATGACCTGCGCAATCCGGCGACATCCATACGGGCTCTTGCGCACTCCCTGCGCTCCGGGAGCACGGGCCCTGTCGCGCCGGAGCAGCGCGAAATGCTCAACACGATCTACGAGGTGAGCGACTCGATGCTCGATCTCATCAACCAACTTCTTGACGCCTCCGTGCGCTCGTCATCCGAAGTAGTCATCAATCTCCGACCCACGCCTCTTGCCGAGCTGATTGAGGACGCCGTGAGGTTGAATAACGCTGCGGCCGCCCTCAAGGGCTCGGCCATTGTCGTGCGCTCCGGATCGCTTCTTGGCCATGCGGTGATCGACGGGCCAAAGATCAGGCAGGTCATCGACAACCTGCTCGGCAACGCGGTCAAATTCTCGCCGCCGGCCTCGACCATCACGGTAGAAGTGGACTCGTCCGGCGGCCAATGCTCGATAGCAATCAGGGACCAGGGGCCGGGGATCCCGGAAGGCGAGCGCGATGTGCTCTTCAGGGACTATGGCCGGACCTCGGTCAAGCCCACGGGCGGCGAGCCCAGCACCGGGCTTGGATTGTCGATCTGCCACGAAATCATTCTGGCCCACAAAGGGATTATCCGCGCGGGAAACCTGCCGGGCGGAGGGGCTGAGTTTCGGGTCACGATCCCCGTGTCATGACCCTGACGGGCAAGGTGCTTGTCGTCGACGACGAGGCGCACATACGCAAGTTCGTCATCGCGCTCGTCAAGGCTCTGGGCGATCCGGAGATCCTGCAGGCCGCAAACGGCACGGAGGCGCTGGAGATCTACGAGCGGGAGCGACCCGTCCTCGTGCTGCTCGACGTCAACATGCCCCGGATCGACGGGATCGAGACCCTGCGCCGGATGAAGGCCATGGATCCCGATTGCGCCGTCATCATGCTCACGTCGCTGGTCAACCGGCAGACCGTCGAGGAATGCCTGCATCTGGGCGCGCTGGCGTACCTGCGCAAAGACAACCCGCCGGACGACATGCTCGCCCGCTTGAAGAAGATCGTCGACGGAGTTTTCGGCGACAAGCCGGAGCCCCCCGCCTCGCCGTGAAGAATCCCAACGAGCTGTTCCCGGAATTCGAGGCGGAGGTGAACTCGCAGTTCGCCGAGGTGAAATATTCCCTTCCCGAGCTTCTCCGGGACGTGAAGCTGGATCGGTCCTCCAGCCTGTTCTCGATGGAGAAGCTCGATCAGGACACAATAAGCAGGCTCTTCGAGCAGCACCACTCCCGCCGTGGCCCATCGTCCGAAAAAAAGTGATTTTGCCTCGCTCGTGCGAAGCCGCCCGGGCTTTGACTTCGGCCCGAAGCTCGGCGTGCTCTCTGAGAAGCACGAGAACCCGCTTGACCTGCTTCAGGCGCTGATCGACCAGAAGCTCCTCCTCAAGGAGGATGCGTGCCGCATATGGGGGGACTTCATTGGCATCGCTTACGTCGACGTCCTTGCCTCCGGAATCACCGATGAGGCGGTCAAGCTGATCCCGATCGAGATCGCCCGAAAGGTGCGGGCGATCGGCATCTACGTCATCGACGGGGTCCTCACCGTCGCGATGGCGACGCCCGAGGACGCCGGCCTTGTGCAAAGCCTGGGGCGAATCACGGGAATACCCGTGAGCGCTGTGTTCTGCCTGCCCTGTGAGATAGACGACGCGATCTCGATCCAGTACAGCACGGAGCGCTCGATTAGCGACTCCCTCGCCGAGCTTGAGCGGGACGCCCTTTTCTCCGACCCCGACCTGGCAGTCGAGCGGATCTCGGAGCTCGCCGAGGCCAAGACCCTCGCCCGAGTCCTCGAGGAAATCATCTATTTTGCGCTGCGGGAGCGCGCGACGGACATCCACATCGAGCCCCAGGAGACGCTGTCGCGCATCCGCTTCCGGGTGGACGGCTCCCTTCGCGAGATCCTGACGTTTCCCAAGCCGTTTCAGGCCGCCGTGATCTCTCGCCTGAAGATCCTGAGCGACCTGAACATCTCGGAGACGCGGTTCCCGCAGGACGGGCGCTTCTTCATCCCGATGGGGACAAACAGGGCAAATTTCCGGATATCGGTGATCCCGACGATCCGGGGGGAAAAGGCCGTGGTCCGCGCCCTGACATCGGCCTCGAAGCGCTCGAGCGTCTCGCTGGACACGATGCTCATGTCCCAGAGGATCCTGCGGCCGTTCCGCAGGCTGATCAGGAGCCCCAACGGCATCATCTTTGCCACCGGTCCGACCGGCTCCGGCAAGACCACGACCCTCTACGCCGCGATCGACGAGATCAACTCCCCGAAGATCAACATAGCGACCATCGAGGACCCGGTCGAGATACCGATGGCCGGCGTCAGCCAGAGCCAGGTCAATCAGAAGATCGACCTGAGGTTCGGCGTCATGCTGCGCGCCTTCCTGCGCCAGGACCCGGACGTCATCCTGATCGGCGAGATCCGGGATTCGGAGACCGCGAAGATTGCTACGGAGGCCGCCCTCACCGGCCACCTCGTGTTTGCGACCCTGCATACCAACACTGCGCCCCAGGCCATCGTTCGCCTGATGGAGATAGGGGTGGAGCCGTACATGGTGGCCCCGTCGGTCATCGGCGTCCTCTCCCAGCGCCTTGCCGCCCGCATCTGCGACAAGTGCAAGGAGGCCTACTACCCGTCGAAGGAAATGCTCCTCAAGTACTTCAAGTTGGAGGGCCTGACCGATGTTCCCTTCTACCGCGGCCGGGGCTGTGCCCACTGCCGCGGCACGGGCTACCGGGGACGCGTGGCTTTTCACGAGCTCGTGATCATCACCGAGGAAATCCGCCAGATGATCTCGGAGCGGCGGAGCGTGCAGGAAATTTCCCGCGCCGCGGGCAAGATCGGCTACCGCCCGCTTCGCTACGACGGCCTCAACAAAGTCCTCATCGGCCTCACCACCATCGAGGAGATCGAGGAGAACTCCTCCTTCGAGCTGGCAGTGTGACGGGCCGGGGCCGCCGGCAATCGTGCGGGCCAGACCCGCGATAGGTCTTGAGCTCCCAATCGCCAACGGTACCGTTGCCTTCCCCCGGCATTGTGAGTTGCCCCTCAACTGCCCAATCAAGCCCCCACGTTCCACGCGACGGCCAAGAGCGACCCAGACGGGTCGTCAAGGCTGGGCGCTCGGCGTGGATATTGATTCTCGGCGCCCTTTGCGCCAGGGGCTACGGATCCCAGCAGGTCCAGCTCCAGCCCTATATCGTCGACCACGAGGAAAGGGCCGACTCCCAGGCGGACCTCCGGTTCCTTCTGGACGCCCCAGCCGGCAAGCACGGCTTCGTCCGCTCGGTCGGCGGGCACCTGGCGACCGAGGACGGCAAACGAATCAGGTTCTGGGGGGTCAACATCGCGGGCTGGACTAAGGGCTCGGCCCTCTTGCCGCCCAAGGCGGAGGCGGCCCTCTTCGCCGCCGAATTGGCGCGGCTGGGGGTGAACTGCGTTCGGTTCCAGTTCCTTGACCTCCCCAAGCAGCAAAAGCCCGTCCTCGCCGTGCCGGAGACGCAGACGCCGAGCGGGCTCATCGACGGCGACCGTGACGACTCCCGCGCCATGGACCCGGAGCAGCTCGACAAGCTGGACAACTTCGTAGCCCAGCTGAAGGCGAACGGGATCTACATCGACTTCAACCTCAACGTCGGCCGCAGGTACAAGAAGGGCGACGGCGTGCCGGATTACGACCTGATCGGCGTCGCCAAGGGCGTCACCTATTTCCAGCCGCGCCTCGTCGAGCTGCAGAAGGAGTACGCCCGCCAGCTGCTGACGCACCTCAATCCGTACACGAAGCTCAAGTACAGCGACGACCCGGCCGTTGCGATCGTCGAGATCGTCAACGAGAACTCCCTCCTTGAATTCTGGCAGAGGAACTGGTTCCGCGGGGACCTGGCCCCGGACGCGCCGCGGTACCAGCTGGACATCACTCCCCGATACAAGGAGCTGCTGACGGCAGACTACAATGAATGGCTTGCCAAGAACCGGTCGGCGCCGGACCTCGCCGCCCTGAGGACGATGGCCGGCGTGGCCCCGGACCGGCCGGTCCCCCTCATGCGCAGGCAGGAGTTCGACAATGCGCCCCGGGAGCGCTTCTACGCCGAGGGCGCCTTCTACACTCAGATGGAGACCGCGTTCCTGAAGGACATGGAGGCGTACTTGAAGCGGGACCTGGGCGTCCATTCGCTGGTCATCGGGACCAACGACCACACCTACTGGATCCCGGGGATGCCGCTCATCAGGTCCACCTCGCAGCTCGATATCGTCGACGCCCACGTCTACTGGCAGCACCCGTCGATCTCGGGCAGGAGGAACACTCCCATGGTGAACGACCCCCTGCATTCGATCGAGGTGAAGCTGACCCGCTCGACGATGAGCGGGATGCCGTTCACGGTGAGCGAGGTGAACGAGCCGTTCCCGAGCGACTACGGGAGCGAGATGATCCCTATCCTCGCCGCGTACGGGGCGTTCCAGGACTGGGACGGCATCTTCATCTATGCCTTCGAATCGAAGCTCTCAGGCCAGTGGCAGCCGTACGTCGGCGACCACTTCGACATCACTCAGGACCCGGTCAAGATGGCCCAGCTGCCCGTCGGCTCCATGCTCTTCCTGCGCCACGACGTGCGGAGGGCCGAGCGGACGGTCGAGCGCACCTATTCCAGGGACCAGGTCTACGAGTCGATGAGGCTGCCCGAGTCGGAGGACCCGTATTTCACGCCGGGCTTCCCGCTCTCGCTTGCGCTGGAGCACGCCTCGAGGATCAGGAGCCTGGACGGCCCCCCGACCGGAAGATTCACGGATGCGCCCGGCAACCCGATCGTCTCCGACACGGGGCAGCTGGCATGGCACACCTCCGCGGAGCACGGGGGCCTCGTGAGCGTCGACACCGAGATGACGAGCGCCCTCGTCGGCTTCGTGAGGGACGGAGGCGTCGCCACCTCCCACCTGTCCGCGGACATTTCCAACGCGTTCTGTGCGATCACGCTCTCGTCGCTGGACGGCCAGCCCCTTTCGCGATCCTCGCTGATGCTGCTGACGACGTCGGGGCGTGTCGAGAATTCCGGCCAGGAGTGGGACGCCCGCAGGGCCAACGCCGTGAAGTGGGGCGGTCCCCCGACGCTGATTGAGCCGATCAAGGGATGGCTGCTCCTGAAGCAACTCGAGGGCGCGGTCGATGTCACCGCGACTCCGCTTGACGGCGCGGCGCGCCCCCTGGCCAAGGTGGTTGGCCGGCACCTGGAGTCGGGTTGGGAAATTGCAGTCGGCGACGTGGCCACGACCACCTATCTGGTGAGGGTGGCGCGATAGAAGCCCGCAGACAGGCGCGGCCAGCGGTCAGGCCGGGCTTCCCATCCGGTCGATGTTCGCGCGCAGGCGGGCGAGCGCAGCAACGGACTCCGCCGGGATGCGGCCGCTCTTGTCGGGCGGAACGTCGAGCATGAAGTTGACGCCGCGGGCGCGCGCCACCGAGTACATGCCAAGGAGCTCCATGTCGCCGCGGGGTTTCTCGCCCTCGACGTAGAACCAGTCCTTGTTGATCGTGTCGCAGGCCTCGCCCGGGAGGTAGTAGGTCTTGTCCTCGATCTTGCGCCACTTGTTGTAACCCAGCCGGCTGTTGGGGAACGTACGCTCAAGGGTGGCGACATCCGTGGGCCACGCGTAGGTGACGGGAAAGACGGGGGCCGCTCCGCTCCCGTTCATCACGATCACGGAGTCGGGCTGCCAAGCGGCTATCTGCTTATAAAGGTCGTTGCGAAAGCCGCGCGGAAGGACGCCCGGAATGTCGACCCAGACCTCGGCGATCGGGCCGTATTTGGTCATCAGCTCCTCGAGCTGATTCCACTGGAAATCCTGATAGGCACGGGTCGTGAACGCCTGCGCGGCCCAGGCGAGGGGCCCCTGCGCCTGCTGGTCGGTTGGCAGCTTGTTCACATCGGTCTGCGTCATCGACCCGAACCGGTTGTGGTTGTCCCACGAGCAGTAGTAGAGGCCCGGCAGGACGCCGCGTTTGGCGCACGCGGTCACGAACGCCTCTATGACGTCGGTCTTGTTGCCGCTGTTCGCGACCGTGTAATCCGTCCAGGCGCTCGGCCAGAGGCAGTGGCCGGCGACGTGCTTTGCCGTCAGGACCGCATACTTCATGCCCGCGTCGCGCGCGGCGGAGATCCACTGGTCGACGTCGAGGTGGTCAGGGGCATAGAGGGAGGCAGGCGAGTTGCCGTCCGAAAGCTCGACCCCGGAGAACGTGCTCATCCCGAAATGCATGAACATCCCGTAGCCGAGGTCCTCCCATTGCTTGAGCCGCTCCAGCGGCAGGCGCTGCTGGCCGCGCGTCTCCGCCTCGCCGGCGGCCGCCGGCGCCTCCACCGCGGAGGTGCCCGCCGCCGCAAGCGGCATCGCTGCCGCCATCAGGGTGGCATTGCGGACAAATTCACGTCTGCTGAGCATGGGGTTCTACTGCTTCCGCGGTCGCCTTGCGCTCCCTCATGGCAGTGGCGCGCCGGCGACATCGCCAGCCTTTTCCGAGAAATACTTTGCTAACGGGTCTTGCTTCAGCGCCTTGAGCGCCTCGACGACGCACTGGGCGTTAACCTCCGCCCCCGCCGCCGACGTGTGGGTGTGCGGGTCGCCGAACAGCGCGTCCACGTTCGCGGGCCCCAGGGCCTCGTAGCGGCGCGCGGCCCGTCCGCTAAGGTCCAGGAAGGGCGCGCCCTCCGCCTCGGCGACTTGCTCGGACCAGCCCGCGTAGGTCGCCTTCTCGCTCTTTATTTTTCCGTCCACCCAGATCTTCTGGGGCACAAGGGAGCAGACGATGGGCGTGGCACCCTTGTCCCGGGCCTCGTCGACATACATCCGGATATAATGGCCGAACGTGTAGACGGTCTCGTGCTCCTTCGTCAGCAGGTTGTCGATTTCCTGGCTCTCGCTGCCCACGCCGTTGATCGTGCCCCTGGCCCGCGAGGCGTCGTTGACCGGGCTCCCGTCGTTGCGGCCGAACTGGATCATCACGAAGTCGCCCGGCCTTAACATGGCCAGGACGCGGGTCCAATGGCCCTGGCTCATGTAGGTCCGGCTGCTCGTGCCCCCGACTGCGCGGTTAACGACGTTTATCTTGGTGGGATCAAAGTACGCGACGACGGGCTCTCCCCAGCCCAGCTGGTTGTTGGCGCCGTCGCCTCGCCCGTTGCGCACCGTGGAGTCGCCGACAAGAAAGAGCGAGGGGAGGGCGGGGTCGGCCGGACGGGGCAGGCGCAGCCAACCGGTCGTGTCCGCCGCAACGGCCTCGCCCTTTTGGGAAAAATCATTCGCAAGGGGCCGTCCGCGCAGGCCCTTGAGCCCGGAGACGACGGCGGCCGCGAAGATGTCCGCGCCCACTGCATTGAAATGGGTGTGATCCTTGGGGTACAGGGCATGAACCTTGTCCCGGCCCATCACGTCGAACCGGTCGCCTACCAGGTTGGTGACGTCGATGAAGGGGACGTCCGCCTCCTTCGCGATCTCGGCCGACCACGCGGCGTAGCGGCCCGGGCCGCGCTCTATCCACTTGTCCTTCCAGTTGTCGCGAACCGTGGGAGAGAGCACGACCGGCGTTGCGCCCTTGGCCTTGGCTTCCGCGACCATCTTCCTCATGTACCAGCCGAAGGTGTGGACGACCTCGTGCTTCTTCGTCAGGACGTTGTCGATCTCCCGGGTCTCCTCGCCGAGCCCCGGGAGGCTGCCGCGGGCGCGCAGGGGAGGCGGGGGCTCGTCGTTCAATGCCCCGGCGTCATTGTGGCCGAACTGGATGAGGACGGTGTCTCCAGGCCTTACCCCCGCCAGAAGCTGCTCCCAAAGGCCCTCCGTGACGAACGTCCGGCTGCTGCGCCCGGCCCGGGCGCGGTTGACCACGTTGATCTTGGCCGGGTCGAAGTAGTCCGCGAAGGGAACAGCCCAGCCCTGCTGGGCTTCGCCGGCTCCCTTGGCCGCCGTGGAGTCGCCGGCGACCCATATCGTCGCCAGCGCGGGATCACGGGGCACCGGGGGAGCCGTCGGTGAGGCATTCGCCGGAGGCGCGAGGTCAGACGCGGGCGCCTGGGCGCAGAAGGCCGAGGCGAGCGCCAGAAGGGCGAGGGCAGGGACTGCTGCGATGCCGGGGCGCCGGTTGGCCTGGGGTTTCGACGAGATCTCCATGGGGTTGCCAAGCAAAGACGTCGCGGGCGGGTCAATGGATCCAACCGCCCGTCGCCTGGAGGGGCTCCAAGTCGTCGTTCATGGTGATCCAGGCCGCAAGGGCGCGCCTCGCGCCCTCGGGAGCGATTGGGAGGGGCAGGGCGACCAAGGCCTGCTGGACAGCCTGGCCCTCGACCGGCGAAAGGGTCCGGCTCTTCAGGCCGAGGACGACAAACTCATGTTCGAGGGTCGCTCCCCTGTTTTCGCCCCCCGTTACCTGCGAGGAGATGCCGCCTCCGAGGACCGCGATGTGCACCTCGAACGAGCCGTCCTCGGGCATGCGGATGGCTGTCCCAGGCCAGAACTGCACCTTGCAGGTGCCGTCCTTGCCTAGGTCGACGGTCAGGATTCCCATGGGAGCCCCAGGCGCCGCCACGACACCCCAGCCGGGCTTCCACTGGACCCCGTTGCGGGCGAAACACGGGGTGTACGGCTGGCATCCCCAGGATGCGGCGTAGGCGTACACGCGCTGGGTGATCGCGGGCGTCGAAAAGCGGTCCTTCCACCCGAGGCTGTCCCAGAAGTTCACGTGGAATTCCACGGGCACAAAATCCTTCCAGAGGCCGGGCTTCCAGCGAAGCCCGCGAAGCCATTCGTCGGCGGGCGGGCAGCTGCTGCATCCCTCGCTCGTGTACAGCTCGATCAGGGCGGTTCGCTCGGGGCCGTTCGAGAACAGCTGGGAGGCAATCGCATTCGCGGAAAGGAGCCCGAATAACCCGATTGCGACGGCTGCCCTCATTTGGGGATTGAGGCAGAAGCGGCCCGAATATTCCAGCGCTCACGAATAAAATGGTCGGGGCGGTCAGATTCGAACTGACGACCTCTACGTCCCGAACGTAGCGCTCTACCAGGCTAAGCTACGCCCCGACTTATCGCGTGAAAGGTGAGTAGGCAGGGGCCCGCATCGTGCCGCAAGCAGAAAAGAAGGCAGACAGGGTAGCGAACATGCTCGGGTGAGTTTCGTTAGCCAGACGGCAACGAATCCGCGAAAAACGCCACCCTTGCAGCCGTCGCTCAACAGTCACTTTCGCAAGTAGGCCTGGATGTCGTCGTGATTGCCGGAATAGATGAAAGTCAGGGTTCCCGGGCCAGCTTTGAAAAGCAGCCGCAAATCCAATCCAACGCGACATTCAAACAAGTTCTTTCCTAGGCGCCGAATATCGACTCCAGAGTGCAAATGCGGCCGCCCGAAGGAAGCGGCGGCCTCCTGCATAGTCAGGGCCACTTGCTGGAGTTCAGCATCCGACCGGCGAGTCAACGACCTTGAGAACGACTTTGCGGTCTCAAGCTTCATCCGCGCAACTCGCGCCAATCCCCTTTGAATTCCCTGACTGTCTTGGCCCGCCTTTCGGCCTTAACCTTTGCATCGATGCGTTCTTCAGCCTCCTGGACCTGCAGGGGAGACAATCCATATTCCTGATAGGCATAGTCTGCCGATTGGATCTCCACCTTCCGAAGGGCAATGATATCCGATCCTACAATGACGCCCACTTCCGCTCCATTGGCAGCGAGCTTCAGCCAGTGGCCAAGATTTTGACGGGCATCGGTAATTGTGAGGGTCTTCATAATGCCATTATAAGGACACTATATTGTGCGTCAAGTGTCACGATACGCCCCTTCTAGGGCAGTCTTGAGGCCTTTTAATTTCACACAAAAACGAATCTGTCTTGTGAAATGACACGCAAGTCATTGATGGCCATCGTCCAACCGGTACGTCCCGAACGTAGCGCTCTACCAGGCTAAGCTACGCCCCGACTTGTCTGCGTGAGAGGTGAGCAGGCTCGGCCAAAGTGCATCTCGCAAGAAGGAAAGGGAAGATTGGCAGGATTCGCTGCAAAAAATTGCAGAGATCGCGGATTGAGACCGAAACTGTGAGACTGTCGGTGAAATCGGAATGCCGAGATGGCCGGGGTGGCCTGCCGCCTTCCACCATCATCGCAGCCGGTCCAAGGGGCGAAAACAGCGCTGAGGCCGGTCGCGAAAATATGTGACTTCCCGGGCGATTCACATAGCGTCCTTTCGTGGCCTTGGATGCACTCCAACCCGGTCAAGTATCGATGAAGGCGCCGGAATTTCATCTGGCGAGCACCCCCGATCAGAAGGTCGCCTTGAGCGACTTCCTGGGCCGGCCGGTGGTCCTCGTATTCTATCCGGCCGATTGGAGTCCGGTGTGCAGCGATCAGCTCTCGCTCTATACGGAGCTACACGAGGAGTTCGCGACTTACGACGCTGAGGTCATGGGCATCTCGGTGGACGGAATCTGGTCGCATTTGGCTTTTGCGCACGAGCGCAAGTATCACTTGCCATTGCTGTCCGACTTCGAGCCGAAGGGAGCGACTGCGAAAGCCTACGGGGTCTATCGCGAAACCGATGGATTTTCCGAGCGGGCGCTCTTCGTCATCGATCGCGAAGGCATCATTCGCTGGCGGTATGTCTCGCCGGTGGGAGTCAACCCCGGGGCCGATGGTATCCTGCGGGCGTTGGAAGGCTTGGGACCCAAATCAACAGAGTCATGAGCCAAGACGAAGAAGCAAGATTGTCGGTGCCGGTGGCCAAGGCCGACCACAGCGCCGGAGGCGACGCCGCCCGCGTCACGCTGCTGGAGTATGGCGACTATCAGTGCCCCTTTTGCGGCCAAGCCTATCCTATGGTTAAGGCGATTCAACACCGGATGGGTTCGAGCCTGCGTTTTGTCTTCCGGAATTTTCCCCTGACGAATGCCCACCCCTTTGCGGAAGCGGCCGCCGAAGCCGCTGAAGCGGCGGCAAGCCAGGGAAAATTTTGGGAGATGCACGATTTCCTCTACGAGAATCAGGCGAATCTTGGGCCAGGGTTGCTAGTTGAAGCCGCCTCGAGCCTGAAATTGGACGCCAAACTCTTCCTGGGAGATCTGAAGGCGAGGAAGTACAAGGAGCGCGTGCGTCGGGACTTTATGGGCGGGGTTCGCAGTGGCGTGAACGGAACCCCCGGCTTTTTTGTGGATGATGTCCGCTTTGACGGGTCTTGGGCGTCGGGTGAGTTGGCGGAGGCGTTGGCGGCCTTGGCGCGCGATTGACCCTTCCCCCTCGTTTTGTCGCGGTTAGTTCGTGCGGTGGCTGCTGTTTAGCCGGTCAAGCGACATGGCATCATAGCGTATCAACGGCCGACAGCCACAGGCTTCAACCCCAGGACTCCCGCAGCTTCAGACTGGCGGAAATCATAGGTGTAGATGTCAGCGAAATTGTGGCGCAGCGCCGTCACAAGGTGCAGGCAGTCAGCGGAGCGGAGGAATACCGAATCAGGCAGCGTCGTATAGACCTGGGCAGCGGCCTCGATCACGGCACTGTCCAATGGAAGCCACGTCCAAAACCCGGCGATATCGTCGTTGGTGAATTGCCGGATCGCAGTCATGAACATGTCCCGGCCCCAGGTCTTTTCACGCAACTGTCGGTGGAAGACCCCCATGAGTTCGGTGCGGACCAGTTCTGACACGTACACCTGATCTTCCCCTTCTAGGCGCACCCGCATCGCGGGCGATTCCTTTTCGGCGATGTAGAGCTTGGCGATCGCCGACGTATCGCAAAAAATCATCGGTCAGCGATCCCCGCGAATTTCGTCGAGGGCGGCCTGTACGTCATTTCCCGCCGGACCGGCCATCATCGCCTCGTATTCCGGAAGGAGCGTGCGTTTCCGCCTGCGAGGGGTAAGCAGCGACGGATTTGCCAAGACTGCTACGGGTTGGCCCCTGTCTGTGATTACGACGGGTGTCCTCGACGAACCCGCGCGCCGAACATGATCGCCGGTCGTGGCGTGAAGTTCCTTTATGGTTATACTCGAAGACATGGTGTAACGGTGTCACTAGAGGATGAAATGTCAAGTGTAACAGTGTAACAAGCTAGGTGATTCGGCCGGCTATCTGAATCAGGTTATTCGCCGCGGATTTCACAGAAAAATTCGCAGGATCGGTGAAATGCTGCGCAAGTCATTGATTTCCAATATTCAATTGGCACGTCCCGAACGTAGCACTCTTCCAGGCCAAGCCACGCCCCGACTTGTCTGCGTGAGGTATAGGTGGGTTCTCGCAGCGAAGCCGTCGCAAGCGGAAAAGGGGCCCGATCGGTCCTTCTTAGCGCTATATTGCGCCTAGGCTTTTCCTTTGCGAATGGTGCCCAAGTTCTCACGGATGAGGTTCGCAAAGTCCTCCTGGCTCATTTTTCCAGCAGCTAGGGCCAGCATCATTTCAATCGCCTTTGGCTCAGAAAGCGTGAGCTTGACGCCGTTCAATCCGAGGAAGACCGCGGCGCAGACAAAGGCAGTGCGCTTGTTGCCATCGCTGAAGGGATGGTTCTTTGCGATCCCATGGGCATGGACGGCCGCCAGCGCGGAGAGGTCTGGCTTCTTGTAATGGAATAGGTTTGAGGGGCGGGCAAGCGCCCCCTCGAGCGCATTGTCATCGCGGACCCCCGCCAGGCCTCCGTGCTCGCGCAGCTGCTCCTCATGGAATGCCAGGACCTCTGTCCGGCTCAGCCAAACTGGCTCCTTCACTTGGCCAGTTCCCTCAGCGTGTTGCGGTATTTCTTTGCCACGTCCTTGTAGATCTCCATCGCCTTGGCGAAGTTTGGATCGTGCGCTACAACTCTATAGCCATCTTGACTCTGTGTGAGGTAGACTGTGTCCCCTTCCGCAACGTTTAGGCTTCCGAGAATTTCCTTAGGAATGATCACTCCGACAGAGCTGCCGAAGGGGCGGAGCTTAAGGGCATGAGTCATAGGTGATTATTACCGAAGTTATAATCTCAGGTGTGGATGTCAAGCTGAACAGCGAGACCAGTCCCATGGTTTCAATCCGGAAGAGGCGACGGTTTACGACGCCAATCCAAGCCCCACGAGGTTGGCGGCGGCGATAATGACGATCATGCCAACCCAGAGCATCCTGACCGGCCTGCCGCCTACGCCCGTCCATTCGCCGAGGGCCAGTCCAACAAGGCCGCCGAAGAGGACATAGCCGCTCATGTGGAGCATCCAGTTCACGTACGAGAGGCGCTGGGGAATGTTGGCCGCGCCCCAGGAGTAGAAGAAGAACTGGAGGTACCACATGATTCCGCCGGTCGCGGCCAAGCATCCGTTGAGTAGGAGCGTCCCCTTTGCCTGGGAGAGATCATCCTTGAGCGAGATCCCCTTAACGAAGGCCAGGCGGATGAAGCAGTAGCTCATGTTAACGACCGCGCCGCCGCCCATGATGATGACATAGCTCGGCAGCGAGGCATACAGCGGGTGGACGCCGAGGCTGAGCGCCATGGCCTCCATCGGCTTTGCCGCGTCGATCGCAAACGAGAAGCCGGATGAGAAGATGCCGCACATGACCGCGAGCGCGATCCCGAGCTTCAGGTTGAACTCGCGAGGCGCCCCGCGAAGCAGGATCTCCTTCTGGTGGCCGGCATAGGAGACGATCGCGACCCCGCCCAGTGCGACAAAGACCCCGGCAAGGGTCAGGAGGCCGCCCCTCGTCTGGAAGAGCACCGCGGCCTGCCCATGGATCAGCGGGGGAATCAGCGTACCGACGACAAGCGTGACACCGATCGCGATTCCGATCCCGAGCGACATCCCGAGGTTCCGCATCGTCAGGCCGTAGCTCACGTTTCCGACGCCCCACATGCATCCGAAGAGCGCGACTCTCAGCAGCACCCCTGAGTCGATCGACGAGTAGAAGGCCCCGAAATTCGGGAGCAGGCAGTGGCTCACCGTGATCGGCAGGAGTATCCACGAGAAGAAGCCGGCGACGGCCCAGGTGGTCTCCCAGGACCATTTCCTCACCTTCCCTATGGGCGCATAGAACGATGCGGCCGACGCCGCTCCCACCATGTGCCACCCGATACCGGTCAGTATTGACTGCATAGGTCTAGTTGCTCTCTGGAGCGCTCGAGGGGTTTGGGGACGCGCCCCGCGCACGGCGTCGTCGCCGGCAAGGGGGTAACTGTCGGTTCTGGAGGAGGCATCCCGGCCAACCCAAGTCAAGGTCCAACGGGACGGGGCTCCCGTTTTGGCCCCTCTCGGGATTTCCCTCCTCGACCCGGAAACTGCATTGAGCCTGCCGTGAAAACACCCAAGGGTGACCCTGTGAGCCCCTCCCCCTATTCGCACGCGCGCGAAAGCTTTGCCGCATCAGGAGTAGACGCCGAGGCCGCGCTCGCGGCCCTGGCCGCGATCCCCATCTCGCTGCAGTGCTGGCAGGGCGACGACGTCGGGGGTTTCGAGAGGGCGGGGGCCACGCTCGAGGGGGGCGGAATCCAGGTGACGGGCAAGTACCCCGGCAAGGCCCGGACGACGCAGGAGCTGCGCAGCGACCTCGACCTGGCCCTCCGCCTCATCCCCGGCCGGCACCGGGTGAACCTGCATGCGATCTACGGGGACTTCGGCGGCAGGAAGGTCGACAGGAACGAGGTCGCCCCCGAGCATTTCTCGGGCTGGATCGAGTGGGCCCGCTCGAAGGGGCTCGGGCTCGACTTCAACCCGACCCTCTTCTCGCATCCGCTCGCCGACGACGGGTTCACGCTCTCCCATCGCGACGCGAAGGTGCGCAAGTTCTGGATCGAGCACTGCCGCGCGTGCCGGAGGATCGGGGCCGCGATGGGGCGCGCGCTCGGCAAGCCGGCCGTCACCAACATCTGGATCCCGGACGGGTGCAAGGACATGACGGCCGACCGGAAGGCCCCGCGGGAGCGGCTCGCCGACTCGCTGGACGCGGTCCTGGAGGAGCGGATCGACACCGCGCAGCAGCTTGACGCCGTGGAGAGCAAGCTCTTCGGGATCGGCTCCGAGAGCTACGTCGTCGGCTCCCACGAGTTCTACTTGGGATACGCCGTCAAGCGCCAGATCCTGGTCTGCCTCGACATGGGCCATTTCCACCCGACGGAGTCCGTGGCGGACAAGATTTCCTCCGTGCTGCAGTTCGTCCCGGGGCTCCTCCTCCACCTGAGCCGGGGCGTCCGCTGGGACAGCGACCACGTTGTCCTCCTGGACGACCCCACGCAGGCCGTCCTCACGGAGGTCGTGCGGGGCGCATATCTCCCGCGCACGCACATCGGCCTCGACTACTTTGACGGGAGCATCAACCGCGTGGCCTCATGGGTGATCGGCGCCCGGAACTCGCTCAAGTGCCTCCTGGCGGCGCTCCTCGAGCCCACGGCCGAGCTGAGGAGGCTGGAGGACGCGGGCCACTTCACGGCCCGCCTCGCGCACCTCGAGGAGGACAAGACGTTGCCCGTCTGGGCCGTATGGGACGAATTCTGCCGACGCCAGGATGCCCCGGCCGACCGCGCGTGGCTTCCCGAGGTCCAGCGCTACGAGCGCGACGTCCTGAGGGCCCGCGGCTAGGATGAAGCCGGTCCTGTGCGCTGCTGTTGACCTGGGCGCCACCAGCGGCCGGGTCATCGTCGGAAGCTGGGACGGCCGCTCCCTCGCGCTCAGCGAGGTGCACCGCTTCGCGAACCAGTTCCGCGCCCTCGGCAGCAACGACTACTGGGACATCCCGACCCTCTGGAGCGAGGTTCGCGCGGGCCTCATGAAGGCGCGCAAGCACCACCCGCGGCTTGCCTCGGTGGGCGTCGACGGTTGGGGCGTCGACCATGTTCTGGTTAATCAGAAGGGCCGGCCGGTATTCCCGGTCCATGCCTACCGGGACACCCGGACCATCGCCGCGTCCGAGAGGCTGGGGAAAAGGGGGATCGGGCGAGTCTACTCGCTGACCGGGATCCCGAACTACCCCTACAATACCAGCCTCCAGCTCCAGGAGACGCTCACCAGCTGCCCGGCAGTCGCCCGGGTCGCTTCGCGCTGCCTCTTCATACCCGACTATTTCAACTTCCTGCTCTCGGGCCTCATGGTGAATGAGCTGTCGATGGCGAGCCACTCCCAGCTGATAGACGTCCATGGCAAGGACTGGTCCAAGGCCGCCCTGGCATACTTCGGCGTCCCGGCCGCTTGGTTCGAGCGGCCAACGCCGTCGCCTGGGCGGCTCGGGCCGGTGACGGGAATTGCGGAGCTGAAGGGCGTCGTCGCATCGCTGGTCCCCGGCCACGACACGGCCTGCGCGTTCGCGGCCATGCCGGCGGCCGCGGACGGCTCGGACCTCTACCTGAGCACGGGCACCTGGTCCCTCCTCGGATTCGAAAGCGGCAAGCCCCTGCTGGGCCCGGAGGCGCTCGAGCTTCGCATCTCCAACGAGAGGATGGGAGACGGCAGCTACCGGCCCCTGAAGAGCTGCCTCGGCCTCTGGCTGCTGGAGAGGATCCTCAAGGACTTCAGCTGGCGCCCGAAGACTGCGCATGCGTGGCGCCATCTCATCGCGGCGGCCGGCCAGGCGCCGGCGCCCCGGGTCCTCCTCGACCTGGGGGACGCCGGTCTCTTCAATCCGGCGTCCATGCGGACCGCCATCGACACCCAGCTCGGGCGCTCCGGCGCACGGCCCCCGCGGGACCTGGTGGGCTACGTGAGGCTCATCTGCAGCTCACTCGGGATGGGCCACGCCAGGGCGGCGCAGTCGATCGAGCGCCTTTCCGGCCGCAAGTTCGGGAGGATCCTGGCGGTCGGCGGGGGCTCCCGGAACCGCCTGCTCTGCCAGGCAACGGCGGACGCCGCCGGGATGCCGGTGGACTCCTACTCGCTGGAGGGCGCCGCGGTTGGCAACATCGCGGCCCAGCTGGTCGCACTCGGGGCGGTGCAGGACAACGCCTCCTTCCGCTCGATCTACTCGCGCCAACTGAAGAGGACCTCCTACCTTCCCAGGTAGGCGCCGGGTCACTTCCCCCAATCCAGCTCTACGAGCGACACCGCCCGCCGAGGGAGCGATAGGGTGAGGACGGCCCTGCCGCCCTCGGCGGCCACGGCGGCCGGCGAACCGGCCAGGGTCCCCAGGGCCCCGGCCTGCCTCATTTGCGCGACCTGGCCGTCGTCGGGCTCATGGGGCGAACCCAGGGCCAGCCACGCCGTGTAGGCGTTGCTGTGGCTGTCGTCTATCCGGTAGTGGGTCAGGCGCGCCGAAGCGGCGCCGGGCGGAAGTCCCTCGATCGTCACTTCAACCTGGGCGGCGGGGCCGGGGACGTCGTCATCATGGTAGTGCCAGATGAACACGCACAGCCTGCCCTTGTCCAGGCTCGCGAGCGCGCCGACATCCGGGGCGCCGCGGACGCCGCCGCTCTCAATTGCGTCAAGGGGCACCTCGCCCGAGCTCGCGGTGTCGACGCGCTCCCCGCCCATCCTGGCGAACATCCGGAAGACGTTCAGGACCGGCAGATCGATCCCGTTGGTCGAGAGGACCCGCTGGCCCGCGAAGTACGGCTGGTCCTCGAACTCGAAGGCCCAGGTGAGCGCCCCCTCGAGGTTGACCCCGTACTTGTCCGCGAGCAGGTAGTCCCGGGCGAAGGTCGCCGCCGTATAGCTCGAGTACATCGTGCTCGGCCGGTAGCCGAGCTGCGGACCCATGCAGGCCGCGCAGCCGTCGGGATCCGACTCCCCGATCACGACGGGCTTGGCCTTGAACTCGGGCACGGCCGAGATCATCGCGAACGCCTTCGCGATCGTCTGGAGCTGGGCGGAGATTCCGAGGCGCACGTGGCCGTCCACAAATGACGGCGAGCCCTTGGCGTGGAACGAGAGGAAGTCGGTCGGGGTCCCGGTCTGGCCGGTCGCGTAGTTTTTCCCGCGCGCGCAGTGGGCGAGGAAGCCCTCCATGAAAGCGCCCCCGCTTCCCGCCACGTCGGGCCCCCCCACGCGCGCGGTCGGAAGGGCCCTGCGGACGGCGTCCACGGCGTAGTCGTGGAGCTTGTAGAACTCCTCCGGCGTCCCGTGCCAGTACGAGGCCCCGTTGGCCTCGTTCCAGGTCTCCCAGTACCACTTTTCCACCTCCCGCCGTCCGTAGCGTTCGACACAGTGGCGGACCCACTGGTTCACCAGTTCCGCCCACTTCGCGTAGTCCGTCGGCGGATAGGCCCAGCCAGTCGAGATCGTCACATATTTGAGGCCCGGCCGCCATTCATGCTGGTAGGGCAGGGGATTCACCGAGAGGGCCTGCGGCATGAAGCCGATCTCGGCGTACGGCCGCACGCCGCGGGCGAGGTAGGTGTCGAAGATGCGGTCAAGGATCGTCCAGTCGTAGACGGGCCTCCCCATGGGGTCCTCCGTGTAGGCGTTCGTGCTGCCCCATTTGAATGCGGGTGTCCCGTCCCCGGTGCACAGCAGGTTGTGGGTCCTGAAGTAGACCTCCTTCGGGCGCATCTCCCCCAGCTCGGAGAGCAGCCTGCGGCCGTCCTTCATCGTCGCATAATTCGGCTCGTCGGCGCCGAAGAAGCGCCAGATCGGCGTCATCTCCCCGGCCGGCCTCGACGCATCCACGCGGATCGCGACCGGGAAGGGCGCGCCGTCCTGCTGCGCGGGCGCGTTGAGAGCCGCCGCAAGGCCAAGCAAGCCGACGAGGAGGGGGGTTCGGGGATTCGTCAAGAGGGGGGCTCCGGCCCGGGGCGGCGAGTCCGGGGCAGCCCCTTGCGGCCGGGGCTCCAAGGCTGCCGCATCCCTTTTGGCGCAGCTCGAGGCGGGTGCGACCCTCGGCGCACTTGACCGTTAGGCAGAATTGCGGGATTGCTTGGGGCGAGGCTCCAAACCCCAATGTCCCGCCCCACGCTCAACGACATCGCGCGAGCCCTGGGCTACTCGAAGAACACGATTTCCCTCGGGCTGCGCGGCAACCCCCAGATACCCGCCGCGACCCGCGAGCGCATCAAGGCTGCGGCGGACAGGCTGGGCTACCGGCCGAGCGCCGTCGTATCGCAGCTGATGGCGCAGCTGCGCTGCGCCCGCACGAGCCGCCTCCAGGCGAAGCTGGCCCTCGTCAACGCGAACCTGCGGCGCGACGCGCTCAGGGACCACCCGACGATCCCGATCTATGTCGAGGGGTGCGAGAGGCGCGCCGACAGCCTGGGCTACGATTTCGACCGGTTCTGGATGCATGACCCGGAGCTCACCTCGGAGCGCTGGCTAAGGATACTGACCGCGCGCGCCATCAAGGGAATCGTCCTCGTCGGCCTCATGGACACGAACCACCTGCCGGAAGAGCTTGCGCCCGTCTGGGAGAGGCTGCCCACCGTCGTCACCGGGGTGCGCACCCACGACCCGGCGCTCTCGTACTGCTGCGTCGACCACTACGGCCTCGCCCTCATGGCGTTCGAGCGCGCGCTCGCGCTCGGCTACCGGCGCCCCGGCCTCGTCCTCGACGACGTGATCGACACCCTGGTGGAGCGGCGGTTCTCTGCCGGCTACACGGCCGGCCAGCGCATCCTCGCGCACCCGCAGAGGATCCCCGTCTTCGGCGACGTGAACGGGCCAAAGCGTGCCGAGAAGTTTCGCTCGTGGCTCGACCGCCACAGTCCGGACGTTGTCTTCAGCCTCTACAACAGCGTCCTCGACTGGCTCCGGGCGGCCGGCCGGCGGGTCCCGGAGGACATCGGCGTCATCCAGCTTGAGTGGCGGGCGTCCCGGCCCGAGATCGCCGGCATGAACCAGCACAACTTCGTAACGGGCGAGGCCGCGGTCGACATGGTCGTCAGCCAGATCCACAACAACGAGACCGGGGTCCAGGAATTCCCGCGCGCGACGCTGATCGGCGCGACATGGGTGGACGGCGCGAGCGTGAGGTCGCGGCCGGCCGGCCCAAGCGGCCTCAGAGCTCCAGGACGACGACCGACATTGGCGGCAGCGCCACGCTGAGCTGGCTGCCCGAGAGGGTCGCGCCCTGGAAGGGCGCCGGCTCGACGGCGTGCGGTGCGTCAAAGGTGTTGTGGGCGGTCATGGCCGGGGCCGTGAGGATGCGGCCGCTCACGCCCGCGGGCGCCGGTCCGACCACCGAGCAGGCCACCGTGGCCGCACTGTCGGGATCGGTGTTGACGAGCGAGAGATGGATCCTGCCCGCGCCGTCCCGCGACGCGGAGGCGCTCACCGTCGGGATCTTCTCCGCAATCCCGGGCAGGTTCGGGGTCTCGATCTCGAGCGGCACGGAGGTCGCCCCCTGGTGGACCTTCAACATCTCGAAGACGTGGTAGGTCGGCGTGAGGACGATCCTGTCGCCGTCCGTCAGGATCATCGCCTGGAGGACGTTCACCATCTGGGCGATGTTTGCCATGACGACCCTGTCGGCGTGCGCCTGGAAGATATGGAGGTTGAGCGCCGCGACCAGGGCGTCCCGCAGCGAATTCTGCTGGAAGAGGAAGCCCGGATTGGTGCCGGGCTCGACGTCGGTCCAGACTCCCCACTCGTCCACGGCGAGGCCGACCTTCTTCTGCGGGTCGTACTTGTCCATGATGGCGGAGTGCTTGGTGACGAGCTCGTCCATGCGAAGGGTCCGCCCAAGCGTCGCCAGATACTCGTCCCGGCCAAACTGCGTCGCGGAGCCCTTCTTCTTCCAGCTGCCGGTAGGGAGGGTGTAGTAGTGGAGCGAGAGGCCGTTCATCTGCTTCACGTCGAGCCTCATCAGCGTGTCGGTCCACTCGTAGTCGTCCTCAGCCGGGCCGCACGCGACGCGGTAGATGCGGTTCTCGGGGCCCGGCAGGTAGTTCTTTATGAAGGTGTTGAAGCGGCGGAAATTGTCGGCGTAGAACTCGGGGCGCATCTCGCCCCCGCACCCCCAGCTCTCGTTGCCGACGGCGATGTAGCGCACCTTCCACGGCTTGTCGCGGCCGTTTGTGCGCCGAAGGTTCGCCATGGGCGAGTCGGAGTCGGAGGTCATGTACTCGACCCAGTCCATCGCCTCGCTCACCTCGCCGCTGCCCACGTTGACGCAGACGTAGGGCTCGATGCCGAGCATCTCGCAGAGGTTCAGGAACTCGTTCGTGCCGAAGTGGTTGTTCTCGACGACTCCGCCCCAGTGCGAGTTGTACATCGACGGGCGCTTGTCCGGCGGCCCGATGCCGTTCCTCCAGTGGTACTCGTCGGCAAAGCATCCACCCGGCCAGCGCAGGATGGGCACGTGCAGGTCCCTCAGCGCCGCGAGAACGGCGTTGCTGTAGCCCTGGGTGTTCGGGACGGGCGAATCCGGGCCAACCCAGATTCCGTCGTAGATGCAGTGGCCGAGGTGCTCCGAGAACTGCCCGTAGATGTTCTTGTTGATGACCGGCCCCGACTGGTCCGTGTGCAGGGTTATCCGGGTGTCCGAACCCGCACGGCAAAGCGCCGGCGAGGCGAGCAGGATGATAAGGGCGGCCTTGCGGACGAGGGGCAGGTTCATGGGCGGACGGGAGGGGCGGGGTTGCGGCGCTCCCAAGGGGGTTGGTGCCCTCCATCCAATGACGGGCGCACGCGCCGTGGCAATGGACAGGAGAAGGAAAGTACCTTGACCGTCAAGCATCCCGGCGCCGCGGCCGACCGCAGGGAAACCTTAGCTATTGTCCTTCGCCGGCGGGGGCGGCGGGGGCGGCATCACCGTCATGCTGCTCTTGTCCGCCCTGTCGGCGATCATCTCGACCATCCTCTGGATGTCCATCTCCGCGGCGTGGCGGTCCACGACGGCAAGCTCGACCTTCTTCAGGTAATCAAAGTTCTCCCGTGTGAGGCTCTCCTTCTCCTTGTACAGGTCGTCGAGCTCGATCGCCAGGTCGGAGGCCTGCTTCGAGAGCTTCTCGGCCTTGCCGGTCGACGAGTCGGTGTCCGCCTTTATCTGGGCCATCTTGGCATCGTACTTGTCCTGCTTCTCCTTGGCGACGCGGGCCTCCTCGGCGATCCGCTCCTGGTTGCGCTTCTCGGCATCGTCGTGCGCTTTCGCCTCGGCGATCCTCTTCTTCTCGTCGGCGTCGGCCTTCTGCTTGGCGAGCTCCACCTGGTGGGCGGACTCACGGGCCTCCTCCTCCTTTCTGTTTGCGAAATAGAATACCAGAAACACCGCCAGCATGCATCCTGGGGAGATCACGAAGAGCCATTTTTTCATTGTAAGCCTTGTTTAAGGGGAGGTTCTGCCGGGGTTATTCCGACTTCTTTGCCTGGGCCTCGGCGAGCGCCTTGGCCTTGGCGTTTGCGTCGTCCGCCGCCTGGATCTTGCCCAGGACCAGGGCGAGCGTGGCGCGGTTGTCCTCGGCCTTCTTCACGTATTCACCGAGGAAGGCCACCTCGTTGACCTGCTTCTCGTTGTCCGCCCGAAGTGCCGCGATTTCCTTCTTAGCGTCGTCGACATCCTTGGAGAGCTTATCGACCTGGCGCTCGAGCCTCTGCGCCTCCTGCGCCGCCTTGTCGCGGTCCAGCTCGGCGTTCTCCTGGTCGTCGCGCTGCTTCTGCTCCAATGCCTCGCGCGCGGCCCTCTCCGCCTTGCGCTGCTTCTGCGCGTCAATGGCGTCCTTGATCGCCTGCTCGCGCGCCAGCTCGTCCTGGCGGAGCTTCTCTTCCTTCTTGGCTTTGGCGGTCGCGATGATCTCGGCCTGGTGGGCCTCGTACTGGGACCTGAAGTTCCAGTAGTATCCGCCGAAGAGGACGAGCGCGAGGATGGGAACGAGGAAATAGATTCTGGTTTTCTTCATATGGGTGCCGGGCGATGAGATTATTGGCTGTTCTGCTTGGCGGCGGCGGCCGCGTCGGCGGCGGCCCTTGAGTCCCTCTCGGAGATTGCCTCCACTATCGCGCCGCGCAGGCTCATGGACTGCTTGTCGGCGTTGCCGCCCCGGAGCTCCACCGCCTTGTCGATGGCCGCCTTGGCTTCGTCGAGCTTGCCTAGCTCAAAGGCCAGGTAGGAGAGGGTGTTGTAGACGACCCATGCCCTGTCGAGATTGCCGGTGTCCACCGCCAACTTCTCATAGGTGTAGGCGTCCTCGTTCTTGTCCAATCCGAGATAGATCTGGGCGATCTGGGAATCCACGTTCCCGTTCTCCGGGTACTTCGCCGCCGCCTGCTTGAGGACCTCGATGGCCTTGAACTCCTGGTTAATCTGCTGGTAGGCCGTCGAAAGGAGCTCCCAGTTGTTGAATTCGCCGGAAATGGTGCCGTTCATCAGGCCATTGTAGAGAAGGTCGGCTGCGGTCCCAAACTGGCTGGTATCGTAGTAGAACGTGAAGAGCAGGAAGTTGTCCTTCGGTGTCGTCATGTAGCCGAGGGACTGGGCCCGCTCCAAGGCGTTGATGGCGCGGATATAGTACCGGCGGAAGTCGTCGGTGCTCTTCTCGCTGGTCTGGGCGAGGTTCACGTAGAAGCTCACCAGTTCCGGCCAGAACGACTTGTTGGCGGGATTTAGCTTCAGCATGTACTCGAGGACCTGGGCGGCCTCCGCGTTCTTGCCCTGCTGCTGGAGCGTCGCAAGGAGCAGGAGGTAGAGGTTGTCCCTGGGATGGATGCTGATCTTCAGGCCCTTCTTGACCACGTCCTGCGTCTTTTGAACGAGGTCCGGGTCCGGGTGCTCGCCGTTGATGGCGAGCGCCTCGTTGTAGAGCACCGAGGCATAGTAGATGGTGGTTTCCTCGCTCGGCTTGGTGCTCAGTGCGAACCAGCGCTCGATGTAGGAGATCGCCTTGCCGTAGTCCGCAAGCTGCTCGTCCTTGGGTGTCTTCGCGTTCCCGGCGGCCTGGTAGTAGAGTTGGGAGAGGAGGGAGAGGTCCTCCATCTCCTTGGCGGCGTCGTTGAAGTGATGCCTGTCGGAAATCTCCAGCGCCTGCTCAAGGACGGGAAGCGAGTTCACGTAGTCGTTCCCCTGGATGAGGAGGCGGGCCTTCGTGTCCAGGAGGACCGCCAGGTCGTAGCTGTCCGCCTGCACGGTCGGGATGAGATCGTCCACCAGCTTCTCCGCGCCCGCCCAGTCCTTCGCCTCGATGAGCGGCCGCAGCTTTGACAATGCGTCACCCACCGCGTCCGAGAGGCTCGGGGGCGGCTCGCTTCCCGAGGGCTGGCTTGGGCTGTCATCGGCCCGGAGCCTGGCGGGGACCGCGAGCGCGAGCGTGAGCGCGGCAAGCAGGGAACCGAGGGCGAGGGAGCGGCGGCTAATGGGTCTCACTGGGTCAGCTGTTTTCGTCGAGCGTGAACACGATCGGCACCTGCATGTGGGTGAACACAGAGTGCCCGTTCTTTCGGCCCGGCTTGAATTTCCACTTGCTGACGGCCTGGACGGCGGCCGCCTCGAACTCCCTCTGGGAGGAGTGGACCGCGGTCGCGTTGCGGACGTCGCCGTCCGTGTCGACGATGAAGTCGACAAGGACATCGCCCGAGATTCCGGCGCGCCTCATCTCGAACGGATAGGCCGGCCGCGCCTGGAAGCGGGGCTCAGGCGCCTGGTCGAGCTTCGAGATGTCGAAAACCTCGATCCCCTTGCCGAAGCCCGTCCGGGTCTCCGGGATCTTGACGACGCTCTTCGCAAACGCCGAGAGGTCGGGGGGCGGGGGCTCGATCGGCTGCACGAAGGAATCGGCCGTGACCTGCTGGGGCACGTCGTTCTGCATCGGCGGCGCGATGTCCGCCTGCTGCTGCTGCTGGTCCACGACCTCCTCGGGCTCGTCGGGCTCGATCTTGGGCATCGAGATCGTAATCACCGTGTCCTTGTCCTTCGGAGGCGGGGGGGGAGGGGCGCTCTTGAAGCTTCCCAGCCACGCCACGCCAAAATGGATGGCAAATGAAACGATGATTCCTATGACGAGGTCTCGGCGCATGGGGCTTCGTGAATATTCCGGTTGCTTCTCCTATTTGCCGGTGTCGCGCACCCGCGTCTCGATGGATACCTGGTCGATCCCGGCCTTTCGGATCTGGTCCAGGGCGTAGACCGTTGGACCGAACTTCGCCCGGTTGTCGCCCGCGACAAGCACGCGCGGGGTCGCGACCGAGGACTTGTAGGTGTGGAGGCGCGGCTCGATCTCCGACGCGCTGATGGGCTCCCGGTTCCAGAAGTACGTGCCCGCATCGGTCACCTGGAGAGTCACCATGTCGGGGTCGGGCGGCTGGTTGGTGGTGTCCGGAACGGGCAGCTGCACCGGGACGGACTGGATCTTGTTGAGCGAAAGCGTGAACAGGACGAAGGTCGCCAGGAGGAAGAAGATCACGTCGATCAGCGGAATGATCTCGATGCGCGCCTTCTTCTTGCCCTCATCTCCTCTTGAAGTTGTGCCTGCCATGGTGCGTGGGGATGGGTTGCCGGGAGGGGGTTTACTGGAGGCTCTTCGGCTTCACCGTCGTCTCGATCAGGACCTTCGTGATTCCCGACTTGCGCACCTCGTCGAAGACATAGATGACGGACGAGAACGAGGCCTCGGCGTCGCCGTTGATGAGGATGCGCGCGTCATCGGGGTGAAGCGTGTGGAACGCCTGAAGCCGCGTGATGAAGTCCTCGAGCGTGATCGGGTCCTTGTCCCAGGCGAGAGTCCCCTCCTCGGTGACCGTTATGGTCGCCGTGCCCGAGGGATCGCGGGGCTCCCCCGTCTCGGAGGTCGGAAGGTTGACGTGGAGGCCCGCCGACTTGTTGAGCGAGAGGGTGAAGAGAACGAAGGTCGCCAGCAGGAAGAAGATGACGTCGATCAGGGGAATGATCTCGATGCGCGCCTTTTTCTTGGCGCCTCCTCCTCGGGAACTGGTTCCTCCTGCCATGGGTGAGTCGTAAGGTGATGCGGGTTCGTGCTGGCGCGCCTGCTCAGCGGCGCGGGGCGAACGGGGGCATCGTCTCGGACTTCTTGATGAGGATCTCCAGGGCGTTCGACGCGTCGGCCACCTCGTGCTTGGCCTCCTCCGCGCGGGCGTTCAGGTAGTTATAGGGAAGGAGCGCGGTGACGGCGATAAAGAGACCGCACATGGTCGCGATCAGGGCCTCGGCGACGCCGCCCGTGATCGTGGCGGCCGCAGCACCGATGTCGCCGCCGCCAAGGGCGCCGAACGTGCGCATCATCCCGGTCACCGTGCCGAGGAGTCCGAGGAGGGGTGCCGCCGTGATGCAGGTGTCGAGGGTCGCCATGCCCTGGTTGAAGCGGGCCAGCTCCTGGGACGAGGCGCGCATGAACGCGTTCGTGAGCGAGAATTCCTTGTTCGTGAGGGTGTAGACAAGAATGCGGGCGATGAAGTCGTTGCTCTTCTTGCCGATCGCGAGCGCTCCCTCGATGTCGCGGTGCTCGACACTCTCCAGCATCTTCTGGACGACCTCGGGCTCGCGGCTGGCGTTCTCGCGGAAGGTGAAGATCAGGCGCTCGACGATGACCGTGATCGAGACGAAGGAGAGGGCCAAGATGGGCCACATGATCTCGTGGCCGGCGTGGAAGAGCTCCATGGGCGACATCGGGCTGCCGTCCGGGTTCGTGAGTAGGAATGCGAGGGCGAGATGCGGAGTTGTCATGGGATGAAAGGAACGGTTCTGATTACTTCTGGGTCGTTACAGGGATGGACGCAATAGGATCAAATTGGCTCAATAATTCACGCAATGCGCGCGGATACGCGCATTCTCATCGGACAGTTTTTTCGCCGTTTCTGCAGGAACCGTGCCGCGCCATCTTGGGTTTTTGGGCCTTCATCCGCGCGCGGGCGCCGGCCGGTGTATCATTGGGGGGGTGCAAAGCGAGGGAAGCGAATGAGTGTTCGCCGAAACTGGAGTGTCAACCTACATTTCACAACGGCAAAAAACTATTCGGATCGCATCGCCAGACGCAGTCCGGATTGCAGGGCGCGCCGTCGGGAAAAAAAGAAATCGGCGCCTGTAGGGCCATGTCCTACGTGCTGTGAAACTCATTCACCGCGCGGGCGATAACGAAATAAAATTGGCTGCCCGACTAGGACTCGAACCTAGACAAACAGAGTCAGAGTCTGCTGTGCTACCATTACACCATCAGGCAGTGAAAACATAGGGAAAGTGGAGCCGGCGATGGGATTCGAACCCGCAACCGCCTGTTTACAAAACAGGTGCTCTACCATTGAGCTACGCCGGCCCGTAAATCCAGCTCTTCCTGGGATTAGATTGGGAAATAACTTGGGGAAGAATGGTGGCTCCCCGGGGACTCGAACCCCGAACCTACTGATTAAGAGTCAGCTGCTCTACCATTGAGCTAGGAAGCCATCAAGCCAAGGAATCAAAAACTCATGATCCGCACTGGCAAGTCAACTCGATTTCGCCCCGCGGGCCGTCAGAACTCCGAGTGCGCACGGATTCCGAAGACACTGACGGGTCCCCGATCGCGGTTGTAGCCCGGATTCTGGACGAACTGGTAGTCAGGCGTGACCGCCAGCCACTTCACGGGCTGCCACAGGTAATAGAGCTCCAGGACTTCCTCCGGCTCGTAGTCGAGCCTTCCGTCGCCCAGGATAAATCCGTCGCCGCCGGCCGCGAGATACTCCCGGTGCACGCCCGAAAGGCCGCTTGCGATGCCGGCCAAGCCCCATGTGTCGTCCGGCCGGCCCCAGTGCTTCCCGTTCACGGCCACGCCGGCCGAAAGCGCGCGGTCAATCTCGGTGTACGCCCAGGTCTCGGTCCTCCCGTCATTGAAGCCCGCCCTTGCGAACGCCCCGACGCCGTCGCCGACCTCCTGCTCCCAGTTGAGCCCCGCGCCGACCTTCGAGCGGTAGGCCCTGCTGAGCGTGACGTCCGGCGGTGGCGATCCGTCGAGAGCGTCCTGATAGGAACCCATGTGAGCCCTGTTCCAGTAGACCAGCGGGCGCAGAACACCGGCGTGTCCGGAGGCCTCGTAGCGCTGCTCCCATTCGAGAACCTGGCCGTAGGCCTTGCCGATGTGGCTGTCGAGAGGGAGCTCGTTGGCAATCTCCGGCTCCATGAAGATTCCGTAGCGGAGCGTGTGGCTGGCCTGCGCCCACTCGACGGCAAAGCCGCCCGTGTAACCCTTCGCATCCGCGGGATAATCCCAGGCGCCGTCGTCCACGAGGGCCCAGTTGAGGAACTGCGTCCGGGGATCGTGGCTGTAGGAATTGTTGTCGAAGATGTCCGTGGCGCTCAGCTTGCCGAGCGTCAAGGTCAGCCGGTTCTCGTCCAAATTCTGCGCGACCTGGTTCTGGTCGTTGTCGACCTTGGACGATGCGCCCCCGAGGTTGATCACCTGGCGGATGAAGAGCCTCGCCGTGTCGTATACCGGGGCGTTGGACGAGGCCCGGGTGCCTTCGCCATTGGGAAACGCCGCTATTCCCACCGTGTCGCTCAGGCCCTGGCCCATGGTGACCTCGGGATCATAGTAGAGCGCGGCGCCCGGCCAAAGGGTGTGTCCGATGAACGCCGTGAGCGATAGCGTGTGCTTCTCCTCGCCGCTCGGATCCAGACTGTTCGGCCCGGAGTAGGCTGCGGCAAACCCCGGATGCGCCTGCTCGATGAACGTTGTCTGCCCGTGGAACGACCAGTTCTCGAGCGCCGTCTCCGCGTCCGCACCCTGCTGCGCGCCCGCGCCGTCCTGGGCTGGCAGCGCCTGCGGCAGAAAAGCCCAAAATGCCGCCAGAAGGGCAGATCGCTTGAGGAGGATTGCGCTGGTCACTTCGATAGGTAAAAATTACTACTTTGAGTCGTCAAAGAAAATCAGGCCGTTTCGCGAACTTTAGCGCCTCACAAGCGCTGGCCAGCGACGAAATTTCCCGCAGGCTGGGCAACCCTAAAGCGGGGAAAACGTGTGACGTTCGCATTAATTCTCCGCTAAGTTGCGAACCGGATTCAGGCGCAACTTCCAGCCCCTCTGGGGGGAGGGGATTTTCCCCTTGCCAACCCCTCCGCCACTCTGTGTGTTCGACCGCTCTCCTCATGCAAAAGACCAAGAAGTCCGTAGCCAAGCGCTTCAAGTTGACCGCGCGCGGCAAGCTCGTGCGCCGGACGCCCGGCTTCCGGCACCTCCTATCTGCCAAGTCCACCAAGCAGAAGCGCCGCGCCTCCCGCGACAAGCTCGTTGACGTGGGCCACGCAAAGCCGCTCCTGCGCTGCCTCCCGTTCGGCCTCTGACGGGGCCGGCAAGACCATTTTCGCCTGGCGGGTGAACCCATTAGCCGACCCGCCGGCACACACATAAAAGGAACACCACAACATGGCTCGTGCAACAAACTCCCCCGCGTCGCGCAAGCGCCGCAAGAAAGTGCTGAAATACGCCAAGGGCTATTTCGGCAGCAAATCCAAGCTCTTCCGCTACGCGAAGGAGGCCGTCCAGCACGCCTGGCAGTATGCCTACCGCGACCGCCGCAAGAAGAAGGGCGAGTGGCGCTCCCTCTGGATCATCAGGCTGAACGCGGCCTGCCGCTCCGCGGGCATCAGCTACAGCCGCTTCATGGAGGGCCTCAAGGCCGCGGGCATCGGGCTCGACCGCAAGGTGCTCGCCGACATCGCGGTTCGCGACGAGGCGGCCTTCGCCTCCCTGGTCGAGCAGGCGAGGGAAGCCCTGAAGAGCAAGACATCCGCAAAGAAGGCCTGACCTCAGCAGGAAGTCATGGAGATGCAGGCGCAACTCTCCTCGCTTCTTGCCAAGGCATCGGCCGAACTGGACGCGATAGGGACGCGCCCCGAGCTGGAGGCCGCCAAGGCGCGCTACGTGGGCCCCAAGGGGGAGCTCACGGCTGCGATGAAGGAGATGGGCAATGTCCCCAAGGAGGAGCGGCCGGCGCTGGGACGCCTCGTCAACGAGGCCAAGGCCCGGCTCCAGGAGCTCCTTGACGCCTCTCTGCACCGGATAGGGGCCGCCGAGCTTGCGGCCCGCCTCGGCCCCCCGATAGACCCGACGCTTCCGTCACCCGACCCGGGCCCGGGGGCGTACCATCCGCTGACGCTTGTCCAGGAGGAGCTCTGCAGGATCCTGCGCAAGGTCGGGTTCAGCGTGGCCGACGGCCCCGAGGTCGAGACGGAGTTCTACTGCTTCGACGCCCTCAACACGCCGCCCGACCACCCGGCCCGGGACCCCCAGGACACGTTCTACTTCCCGGCGGGTGCCCGTTTCGGGAACGTCTCCAGGCACCGCCCGGACGAGAGCTACCTGCTGCGCACCCACACCTCCTCCGTGCAGGTCCGCACGATGATGAAGGGCCCTCCGCCGATCCGGATCGTGTCGCCGGGCCGGTGCTACCGCAGGGACACGACCGACGCCTCGCACAGCGCCAATTTCCACCAGATCGAGTGCCTCTACGTGGACCGGAACGTCACGGTCAGGGACCTGAAGGCGCTCCTGGACCACCTGTTCGCGGCCCTCCTGGGGCCCGGGACCAAGACGCGCTTCCGCCCGCACTACTTCGGGTACACGGAGCCCAGCTTCGAGGTGGACCTCTCGGCGAAGCACCTGCCGAAGGTGAACAAGGAATGGATCGAGATCGGCGGCTGCGGGATGGTGGATCCCGAGGTCTTCAGGGCCGTCGGCTACGATCCCGAGGTCTGGAGCGGCTATGCATTCGGCATGGGGATCGAGCGGCTTGCGATGACGCTCTACGGGATCGACGACATCCGCGTCTTCTACCAGAATGACCTGAGGTTCCTGCGCCAGTTTGCGGGACTCGCCTGACCCGGCGGGGGCCCCACACGGATGAAGATCTCGCTCAACTGGATAAGGGACTATGTGGCGCTTGACGCCCCCGTGGCCGAGATCGTGCGCGCGGTCACGTTCCTCGGCTTCGAGGTGGAGCACGTCTCGAGCCTCGGTGCCCCGCCCCTCGAGAGCGTCGTCGTCGGCGAGATCCTCTCGAGCGCAAAGCACCCGAACGCCGACAAGCTCTCCGTGTGCACGGTCGACGTCGGGCCGGCGGGTGGCGTGAAGACGATCGTCTGCGGGGCGAGCAATTACAAGGTGGGGGACCGCGTGGCGGTCGCGCTGCCGGGCGCCGTCCTTCCCGGGGACTTCAGGATCAGGCAGTCCAAGATCCGGGGGCAGCTCTCCGACGGCATGCTCTGCTCGGCGCGCGAGCTCGGGATGGGAGACGACGCGGCCGGGATCCTGATCCTCGGCGGCGGTCCCGCCCTGGGCGCCCCGATCAATGGCGCGCTCCCCGCGGGCGACACCGTCCTCGACATCGAGGTGACGCCGAACAGGCCGGACTGCCTCTCCCACATCGGCATCGCGCGCGAGCTCGCCGCCTGGTTCCGCAAGGACCTCGTCTATCCCCAGGAGCAATTCCGCGGCAACGTCGCGGGCGCGAGCGGCCTCTTCAGCGGCGTCCAGGTCGACACCCCCGGCGACTGCCCGCTCTATTCGGCCCATGTCATCGACGGGGTGCACGTCGGGCCCAGCCCCGCGTGGATGCAGGAGCGCCTGCGCGCCGTCGGCCTGCGGCCGATCAACAACGTCGTCGATGTCGGCAACTACGTGATGCTCGAGTGCGGGCAGCCGCTCCACGCGTTCGACGCGCGAAAGATCATGGGAGGGCGCATCATCGTGCGCCACGCCCACGACGGGGAGAGGATCACGACGCTCGACGGCAGGGAGCGCACCCTCTCCGGGCGAACCCTCGTCATCGCCGACTCCGCGCGGGCCCTCGTCGTAGCGGGCGTCATGGGCGGCGAGAACTCCGGGGTCGACGAGTCGACGACCGCGATCGTTCTCGAATGCGCCATCTTCAAGGCCTCGTCCATCCGGCGGACCTCGCGGTCGCTGGGGCTGTCGTCGGACTCGTCCTACCGCTACGAGAGGGGGGTCGACCCCCATTCGGCGCGCGAGTCGGCCTGGCGGGCGATCGATCTCATCCTCGCGACCGCGGGCGGGCGCGTGGTCGGGCCCGCGAGCCTCGTCGGCGGCGACGTGCCGTGGAAGCGCGAGATCGCCCTCTCCTCCGCGTTCGTGGACGCTAAGCTGGGCTTCGAGATCCCCCCGCCCGAGATGAAGGCGGCACTGGACGCCCTGGAGCTGCGCGCGGACCACGCGACGATGTCGCCCTTTGGCGGCGTCGCATGGACGGTCTCCATCCCCAGCTGGCGCGACGACCTCGACCGCCCGATCGATCTCGTCGAGGAGATCCTCCGGATACACGGGACCGAGCGCATCCCGGCGGCGCGCGTGACCGCGGTCGGCCTCCCCAAGGAGGACGACCCGCTCGTCCTCTTCAACCGCAGGGTCGGCGCATACCTGGTCGGCCACGACTTCTGCGAGTGCATGAACCTGACGCTGCGGCCGGCAGCCGAGCTGACGACGTGGGTGTCGCAGACCGCCGCCGCGGAGCTCGCGCTCTCGAACCCGCTCGTGGACGACCAGACCCATCTCCGCCCGACCCTTGTCATGGGGCTCCTGGACCCGATCCTCCTCAACCAGTCGAGGGGCGTTCCCGCGTCGAGGCTCTTCGAGACGGGCAGGATCTTTCTCGAGAACAACGGCCAGAACTACGAGGCCGCGGCCGTCGCGTTCGCGGTCGCCGAGGATCCCGTGCGGCGCTGGAGGCGCCGGGAGGCCCCGGACTTCTACGCGGTGAAACACCATGTGACGGCCCTCGCGGCCGCGGGAGGGATCGACCTCGGTGCCGAGGTGCTTGAGCCCGTGGCGGGCCCCGGTTTCGGCTGGCAGGAGGGGCATTCCGTCTCCGCGGGCTCCATGGACAGGGGATGGATCGCCCGCTTCGGCCTCGTCAATCTCGCGCTCCTGCGGGCGCGCGGCATCGAGGGCTCGGTCCTCGCCGGCGTCTTCGCGGTGCTCCCGCAAATGCTGCCCGGCCGGGCCCCGAGGATCAAGCTCCGGGAGCTCGGCAGCTTTCCACCGGCCCTGCGCGACCTTGCGCTTGTCGTCGACGGGTCCACCCGGGCGGGCGACGTGCGGGGCCTCGTGGCGCGGATCGCCGGCGCCGCCGCAGGCGAGTCCTTCGGCGTCGAGAGCGTCGAGGTCTTCGACGTGTACGAGGGCAAGGGGCTGCCCGAGGGAATGAAGAGCCTCGCTCTCGCCCTCGTCTTCCGCTCGGCGTCGCGCACGCTGACTGACGACGAGGTGAACGCGGTCCTCCAGCGGATCCGCGACGAGGTGGTGAGGACGAGCCCTTTCCAGCTCAGGACCTAGGAGACGGCGCGATGGCAAAGCCCGAGAACCTCGACCTGGACCACGTTGCGAACCTCGCGCGGATCAACCTCACGCCCGAGGAGAAGGAGCGCTTCGGCTCGCAGATCGGCGACGTGCTCGCGCACATCGCCCAGCTGAACGAGGTGGACGTCTCGGGCGTCGAGCCGACGGCGCACGCCTTCCCCGTTGTCAACGTGTGGTCGGCGGACGTCCCGGAGAAGGGCCTTTCCGTCGAGGCCGCGCTCCGGAACGCGCCAGAGAAGAGGGACAACATGTTTGTCGTCCCGAGGGTCGTGGAATAGGCCCGGCTTCCCCCGTGCAGAACGCGCTCCACCACGCAACGATCTCCGAGCTCTCGCGGCTCATGGAGTCGGGCGAGCTCTCGGCGGTCGAGCTGATGGAGTGCGTCATCGCGCGGACTAAGGCCGTCGACGGGAGGGTGCGGGCGTTCAACTCCTACGACGAGGCCGGCGCCCTTTCCCAGGCGCGAGCCTCCGACCAACGCCGCTCGCAGGCAAGGGCGGCCGGGGCGCCCGTCGGCCCGCTCGAGGGAATCCCGATCGGGCTCAAGGACGTGATCTCGGTCGCGGGCCAGCCGCTGACGGCCTCGAGCCGCATGCTGGAGGGCTTCGTCTCGCCCTACGATTCGACGGTCACCGAGAAGCTGAAGGCTGCGGGCGCCGTCTGCTGGGGCCGGCTCAACCTGGACGAGTTCGCCATGGGCTCATCGACCGAGAACTCGGCGTTCGGCGCGACATCAAACCCCTGGGATCTGGAGCGTGTGCCCGGAGGATCCTCCGGAGGAAGCGCCGCCGCCCTCGCGGCGGGGGAGGCGATCGCCACCCTGGGCTCGGACACGGGGGGATCCATCCGCCAGCCGGCGGCCCTGTGCAACGTGGTCGGCATGAAGCCGACCTACGGGCGCGTCTCCCGCTACGGCCTCATCGCATTCGCCTCGTCGCTGGACCAGATCGGACCCTTCACCCGGTCGGTCGGGGACGCAGCGACGCTCCTCGGCGTCATCTCGGGCCACGACCGCAGGGACTCGACCTCGGTCGCCCTGGACGTGCCCGACTACGGCCGCGCGGTCGCCGATCTAAGGAAATCCGGGCGCAAGTGGCGGCTCGGCATCCCCAAGGAGTATTTCGGCGAGGGCCTCGATCCCGAGGTCGGCTCCGCCGTGCAGGCGGCAATCGACGAGTACCGCAAGCTCGGGGCCGAGGTCCGGGAGGTCTCGCTCCCGCACACGAAGTACGCCGTCGGGGCCTACTACATCATCGCGACCGCCGAGTGCTCCTCCAACCTCGCGCGCTATGACGGCGTCCGCTACGGGCACCGCTCTAAGGACGCCACGGACGCCCTCGACCTCTATTTCAAGTCGCGCGCCGAGGGGTTTGGCGCCGAGGTGAAGCGGCGCATCATCCTCGGCACGTACGTCCTGTCGAGCGGCTACTACGACGCCTACTACCTGCGGGCCCAGAAGGTGCGCACGCTGATCCGCCGGGACTTCCTGGAAGCCTACAAGGAGGTGGACGCCATCGTGACCCCGACCTCCCCGACGCCGGCCTTCCGGAGGGGCGAGAAGGCCGCCAACCCGCTCGCCATGTACCTGAACGACGTCTACACGATCGGCGTCAACCTGGCCGGCCTCCCGGGGATCAGCATCCCGTGCGGGTTCACGAAGTCCAACCTGCCGATCGGGCTCCAGGTGATCGGCCAGCCCTTCAGGGAGGCGGAGCTCCTCGCGGTCGCGGGCGCCTACGAGGAGCGAAACGACTGGCGCACGCGCCATCCCCCCCTATGACCCACGAAGCCGTCATAGGCCTGGAGGTCCACGTCCAGCTGAAGACCCGCTCCAAGATGTTCACGCGGGTGGCGGCCGGCTACGGCGAGCCCGAGAACACGCTCACGGACCCGGTCGTCCTCGCGCTCCCGGGGACGCTCCCCGTCATGAACAAGGAGGCCCTGGACAAGATCATCAAGGCGGGGCTCCTCCTCGGCTGCGAGATTGCGCCGCTCTGCAAATGGGACCGGAAGAACTATTTCTACCCGGACTCCCCCAAGAACTACCAGATCTCGCAGTACGACCAGCCCCTCTGCCGCGGCGGCTCCGTCGAGATCGAGCTTCCCGGAGCCGCGAGGAACGTCATGGGTGAGCATAAGCGGATTGCTCTCACCCGCATCCACCTCGAGGAGGACGTGGGCAAGCTGAACCACGGCGAGGGGGTCTCGCTCGTCGACTTCAACCGGGCGGGCACGCCCCTCATGGAGATCGTCTCCGAGCCCGTGATCCACACCGCGGACGAGGCGTTCGCCTACCTGACGGCGCTGAAAACCGTGATGATCTACGGTGGGATCTCGGACTGCGACATGGAGAAGGGGCAATTGCGCTGCGACGCGAACATCTCGATCCGCCCGGCCGGGCAGGCCGCCCTCGGCACGAAGGTGGAGCTCAAGAACCTGAACTCGTTCTCCTTCGTGCGCGACGGCATCGCCCACGAGATCAGGCGGCAGATCGCGGTCGTGCAGGCCGGCGGTGTCGTCGTCCAGGAGACCCGCGACTACGACGGGCAGACGGGCGCCTCCCAGTCGCTCAGGTCGAAGGAGATGGCGCACGACTACCGGTACTTCCCGGATCCCGACCTCATGCCCGTCCAGGTGGACGAGGAGTGGAAGGGGCGGATCCGCTCCGGTTGCCCCGAGCTTCCCTTCGACAAGCAGCGCAGGCTCCAGGCGGAGTACGGCGTTCCCTACACGATCACCTCGGTCCTCGTGCCCGACAGGGAGCTCTGCGACTATTTCGAGGAGGCGGCGCGCCTCTGCGGCAAGCCGCAGGCGGCCGGCAACTGGATCGCGAACGACCTGCTGCGCGAGCTTGGCGCGGCGAAGCTGCCCCTCGCCGAGTCCAAGGTTCGGCCCTCGCACATCTCGGGCCTCGTCGCACTGGTCGAGGGCGGCGTCATCCTCAGCAACGCCGCCAAGGAGGTGTTCATCGAGATGTTCCGCACCGGCGAGGCGCCCGAGGCCGTCGTTGCGCGCAAGGGGCTGATGGCCGGGGTCGACGCGGGCGAAATTGAGCGCTGGTGCGCCGACGCGATCGCCGCCGATCCCAAGTCCGCCGCGGATTTCAGGGGCGGCAAGGACAGCGCCATCAACGCCTTCAAGGGACCGGTGATGCGGGCGGCCAAGGGCAAGGCAGACCCGAAGCGCGTGGACGAGACCCTGCGCCGCCTCCTGGCGGGGTAGGGCGCGCCCGGTTTTCCATTAGCCTTTTTGCGGGAACGGTGTTACAAACCTCCCTGCCATACGTCAGCCTTGGTAAGTACCCGCAGCGTTTTAGATGAACACTAGAAATCCATCAAAGCAATGACGCAGAACGAAATAGAATCGAAGATCGCCGAGCTCGAGAAGAGCGTGGAACTGGCGCGCAAGGAGGCCCAGGCCGCGAACGCCCGGGCCAGCGACGCGCTCAAGTTCCTGCGCAACCTGGGAACGGGCCTTGAGGCCGACATCCCCGGGAGCGCCCGGGAGGTTTCCAACGCAATCGATGTGAAATACGGGAACCTCTGACGGCGGGTTTTCCGACGGGCGGGTCGCCAAAAGATTTCCGGCGGCTTGCGCGGGGGACCGTTGGCATTATTCTTTCGGCATGACCCGACGAGAGGCGATCAAGGTGATTGGCGGCGGCGCGGCCCTGGTGGGAATGGGCGCGATTGCGACGGGTCGGGCGGCCGACGCTCCGGGCGGGCCGGTGGAGCAGCCGTTCGTCCTGCCGAAGCTCGCTTACGCCTACAATGCCCTGGAGCCGCATTTCGACGCGCGCACGATGGAGATCCACTACACGAAGCACCACGCGGCCTACATCAAGAACGCGAACAAGGCTCTCGAGGGCCATCCCGAGCTCGCGTCGAAGACCGGCGAGGAGATCCTCCGGGGGCTCTCGTCCATCGACGAGCCGCTGCGGACGACGCTGCGAAACAACGTCGGGGGCCACGTGAACCACACCTTCTGGTGGACGATCCTCTCGCCCTCGGGCGGCGGCGCCCCAGCGGGCGCGCTTGCTGCCGCGATCACGACCGAGTTCGGCTCCCCGGACGCTCTCAAGGCGCGCCTCACGGAGGCGGCCATGAAGCGCTTTGGAAGCGGGTTCGCGTGGCTCACGATCAAGGCCGGCAAGCTTCGCGTGGGCTCGACCGCGAACCAGGACTCGCCCGTCTCGGACGGGGCCGTTCCCATTGTCGGGATCGACGTCTGGGAGCACGCTTACTACCTCAATTACCAGAACCGGCGCGCCGACTACGTCGCGGCCTTCTGGGATGTGGTCAACTGGGACCAGGCCGGGAAAATCTACGACTCCGCCGCCGCGGCGGCCTCCTGACGGGCGAGGTCGGCCCCTCAGCTGGCGGGCACCGCGGGAGCGGTCACCTCGGCCTGGGCGCGGCTGCTTGCCGGCGACTTTCCGAAGAATTCGACGATGTGGCCCACCTCGGCGTAGCCCTGCGCGCGGAGCGTGTCTTCGACTAGACGAACCGAGCGGCGCAGTTCCTGCGCGGACGCGGCGTCGAGCTCCTCAATCTTGTTGGTCTGCTTGCAGACGACGTGGTAGCGGTTCGGGTCTCCCAGGTTGATCTCGTAGAGGCTCGTCCCGTTGATCAGAAAAGCGCGGCGCACGAGGCCGATCGACTCAAACGCGGCCATGCAGCGGTAGACCGTGACGATGTCGCACGAGCTCGGCTCAAGCCCCCCGTGGAGGGACTCGATGCTTGTCGGTCGGCCGGCCTTGATGAGGGCGGCGAGGATGGCGACGCGCGGCTGCGTGATCCTGAGGCCGGCCTCCTTCAGCTTGTAACAGGCCAACTCGACCGGACTTTGGTCCTTTGCGGCTTTGGAGCCGCCAGCAAGCGGATGATTCGTTTGGGTTGAGGCGATCATTGTTTGCGCGGAGCGTGGGGGTATAACCCCATATTGGCGAGCCCAGAAGCGATCCTTTTGCAACTTCGCGTCGTTGCCGCAGATAGGGTGCGTTTGAAGCCCAATGTTGCGCGCCGGCGGAGACCGTGCCTAGATCGCGTACAGACAATGCAAGATGCGGATTTCCCACGAATTGTAGCCCTGATATGCAAGGAGGACACCCGGTTCGACCGAAAAGCCTACGATTTCGTGCGTCTCGGCCTCGATCACACGGTGAAGGAAATCCGCAAGAAGGACGGAAGCCGCACCGGCAAGGCCCGCCACGTTACGGGCCCGGAACTCCTAGACGGGCTCCGGGTTTACGCGCTTGAGCAGTTTGGTCCCCTGACCAAGACGGTCCTCAACTCCTGGGGGGTCAGGCGCTGCAGGGACTTCGGCGACATCGTCTTTAACCTCATTGAGTATAATGCGTTCAGCAAGACCGAGAACGACCGCCGCGAGGATTTCACCGACCTCTACGAATTCGACGAGGTGTTTGTGAAGCCTTTCCTTCCAGCGAGGCGCCCGAGGGGCACCTCGGCCGCTGAAGCCGTCGGGTCCGCCTGAGGGAGCAGCCGATGGCCAAAGCCAGCCGCCATGACGCCGACAGCAATCTCCTGGACACTTTCTGGCGGAGGCCCGTCGCGCGCACGATTCTTCCGAACGGGCTCACGCTCCTCGTAAGGCCCGACAGTTCGGCCGCGCTCGCCTCGGTCCAGGTTTGGGTCAAGACCGGCAGCATCCACGAAGGCCGCGAGCTGGGCGCCGGGCTGTCCCATTACCTGGAGCACATGCTCTTCAAGGGAACGGCGCGGCGCAGCGGCCGGGAGATAACGGCGGCCGTGCAGGCGAGCGGGGGCTACATCAACGCCTACACGACCTTCGACCGGACGGTCTACTACATCGACCTGCCGAGCGAGCATCTCGAGGTCGCCGTCGACATCCTCGCCGACGCCGTGCTCCATTCGACGCTGCCTGAGGACGAGGTGTCCCGGGAGAAGGACGTTATCCTCCGCGAGATCGCGATGACGCGGGACGATCCCGACAACCGGCTCTGGGAGGGTCTCTTTGCGTCGGCGTTCAGGGAGCACCCTTACCGCCATCCGATCATCGGCCACAAGGATGTCTTCGCGGCCGTCGACAGGAAGGCGCTCGTCGACTACTACACGGAGCGCTACGTGCCGAACAACATCGTGGTCGTGATCGCGGGCGACGTGGAGGCGCAGCAGGCGGCGGCCGCCGTCGGGCGCCATTTCGGCGCTGCGCCAAGGTCGAGGCTCGCCCCGGTCCTCGTGCCCGCGGAGCCTGTCCAGCTCGGACCGCGCAGCGTGCACCGGGCCGAGAAGGTCGAGGTCGTCCGCGCGGCGCTCGCCTGGCCGATCCCAGGCCTCACGGATCCCTCGGCGCCCGCCCTTGACCTCCTCGCGCTCGTGCTCGGCGAGGGCGACAGCTCGGTCCTCTGGCAGGAGATCCGGGACAAGCGCAGGCTCGTGCATTCCATCAACGCGTCGAGCTGGAACCCGGGTTCGAGCGGGCTCTTCTGCGTCTCGTTCACCTGCGACGCCGGAATGCGCGAGAAGTCCGAGGCCGCGGTCAAGGGGCTCCTGCGGTCCCTGGCCGCCCCGGGGGCCTTCACCGCGCGCCAGGTCCGCAAGGCGCAGCGCCAGTCGGTCGTCTCCGAGATCAACTCCTACAAGACCATGAGCGGCCAGGCCTCGCGCCTGGGCCTCGCCGAGGTCGTCGTGGGCGACCTCGAGTTCAGCCGCACCTATTTCGAGCGCCTGAACGCATGCGGACCGGCGGACCTCCGCAGGGTGCTCCGGGAATTCCTGGTGCCGGAGCGCCTCATATCGGCGTCGCTCGAGCCGGAGTCCGCGGCGCACGCGGCCGCCGGGACGCGGGCGAAGGCGCCCCCGGAGCGCCCCGACTTCGAGGAGGTGCGCCTTCCCAACGGCGCGCGGATCGTCTTCCAGCGCGACACGCGCCTGCCTAACCTCCAGATAAATGTTCTGACGCACGGGGGCCCGCTCTCGGAGGAGCCCCGGCGTCGGGGAAGCTCGGCCCTCCTGGCGAACCTGCTCACGAAGGACACACGCCGGCGCTCGGCCGCGGAGGTCGCCCGCCGCATCGAGGAGGTGGGCGGGTCGTTCAGCTCGTACTCGGGCGACAACTCGCTCGGGGTGTCGGCGGAGATCCTGCCCGGGGACGCGGCCCTCGCGCTCGACCTCCTGGAGGAGGGGATTCTTGAGCCCGCCTTCAAGGGCGAGACGCTCAGCGTCGAGCGCGCCTCCCAGCTCGCGGGGCTTCGCGAGGAGCACGACGACATCGTGGCCCTGTCGAGGCGGATGATCCGCGCCCGGTTCTTCGGACGCCACCCCTTCGCCCTCAGCGCCCAGGGCGACGAGAAGGGCGTCGCGGCCACCGAGGCGGCGGACCTCTCGGAGCTCTGGAAGCGGCTCATGGTGGGGCAGGGAGTCGTGGCCTCGGTCGCTGGCGATTTCGAGCCCGGCCGCCTGATCCCGAGATTGACGAAGCTTCTTTCGGAGATCCCGCGCGGCAAGCAGATCTCAGGCGGCGCACCGTACGCCGGCCCCGACGAGCCAGCCGACCTCGTGGAGCGACAGCCGCGCGAGCAGGCCGTCGTCCTCCAGGCCTTCCCGGGCTCCGTGCTGGGCGCCCCCGACTTCCATGCCGGCGAGGTCGCCGACGAGCTCTTCAGCGGTATGGCATCGAGGCTCTTTGAGCGCGTCAGGGACCAGAAGGGCCTCGCCTATTTCATACGCTCGGGCCGGGTGGCCGGGACGACGGCCGCGATGTTCTACTTCATATCGGGGACGCAGCCAGGCAAGGAGGACGAGGTCCTCGCGGAGATAGGGGCGGAAATCGAGCGCGTGCAGTCGGGCGGCGTGACGGCCGACGAGCTCCTGCGCTGCCAGGTCCGCCTCAAGGCCGGCCGGCGCAAGGCCCTCCAGACCAACTCGGCCCGCTCCCTGCAGGCGGGCCTCGACACGCTCCAGGGCCGCTCCGCGAATTACTGGAAGAAGTACGATTCGCTGATCGACGCGGTGACCCTGGACGGTGTCGCAGCGTTCGCTCGGGGCCACCTCCAGAAGGCGAGGCGGATCCAGCTGGTCGTGCGCCCGTAGGCGGGCGCTACTGCGCCTCGTCCCTCTCGAGCGCCCCGCCGCTCCACTTGAGCTTCGTGCGCACGACGGCGAAGTGGGAATAGCCCCTGCTCTGCGCGAGGGGCAGCCGGACCTTCGCGATCGAGATGTCGATCGGCTCGTGGGAAGTGGCCTTCAGCTCCCTGCGGCCGTCGAGGCCCACGAGCACCCTCGTTCCCTCCGTCCGGTTGAGCACCCTCAATTTCACCGTGTCCCGGAATATGATCGAGCGGTTCGTCAGCGTGTGGGGGCAAATCGGCGTCATCGCGATCACGTTGGCGGCGGGATGGATGATGGGGCCGCCTGCCGAGAGGTTGTACGCCGTCGATCCCGTCGCGGTCGAGAAGATGAGGCCGTCGCACAGGTAGTCAGTCACGAGCTCGTTGTCGGCAAAGACCTCGAGGTGCACGAGGCTCGTGTTGAGCTCGTCCTTGATGAGGACGTCGTTGAGCGCGAGGTTCGGCGCCCCTCGGCCAACCGAGCAGGAGAGCATCGTGCGGTTGTCGATGCGGAACGAGCCCTTGAGCAGGCTGTCAAACGCCGCCCGCGCCTCGTCGGGCGAGAAGGTCGTGAGAAAACCGAGGCTGCCCCGGTTTATCCCGATGATCGGCACCCGCTGCTCGGCGGCCTCGCGGACGACGTCGAGAAGTGTGCCGTCCCCGCCGATGACGCAGCAGGCGTCGCACCCGCGCAGGAATCCCTTGGGAAGCGGGAATCGCCTCGTCTGCTTGAGCTCCACCCCCTTGGCGCGCGCCTCGCCTATCAGTTCGTCGGCGAGGCCGACGGCCCCGGGCTTGCCGGCATTGATGACAAATGCGATGGAACGGATGGGCTTCATTGCGGCCAGCTCTGGGAGCGCGGACTGTCCCCTAGATTGCCTGCGAACGCCGGAGGCACAATAGGAATTCCCGGTTGCCCTCGGCGCCCTCTATGGGGGACTCCATGGACCCGACGAGGACCGCGCCCGCGAGCCTGTCCAATGCGAAGGCCCGCACGGCCGCGAGCGCGGCCTCCCGGACCGCGGGGTCCCTGATGACGCCCCGGCCCCTGTCGGCCTCGGCCTTCCCCGCTTCAAACTGCGGCTTCACCAGGGCGACGAGGACGCCGCCCGGCCGAAGGAGCGCCCACGCGGCGGGAAGCACGGCCTTGAGAGAGATGAACGAGACGTCGATGACGACCGCGTCGAACTCGGGGCGCGGCAGGTCGGAGGCCGCGAGAGTGCGGGCGTTCAGCTTCTCCAGGTTCGTGACGCGCGGGTCCGCCCGCAGCCTCGCATGAAGCTGGGCCCGGCCCACGTCCACGCAGACGACCGACGCGGCGCCCGACTGGAGGGAGCAGTCCGTGAAGCCGCCCGTCGAGGCCCCGATGTCGAGCACGTGCGCGCCCGCGAGGTCGATCGAGAAATGGGCGAGGGCGCCGGCGAGCTTCTCGCCGCCCCGGCTGACAAACCGGGGCGCCTCGTGGACGCGGAGCTCCACCTCGTCCGAAAACTGCCGCCCGGGCTTTTCCAGGCGCTCGGTGCCGCTCAGCACGCGCCCTGACATGATGAGCGCCCGCGCCTGGGTCCGCGACTCCGCGAGCCCGCGGGCGACGAGGATCTCGTCCAGGCGCCGTTTCACGTGAGGGTCGCGGCGAACGCCCCGAAATCGTCGTAGACGGGGACCGTCCCCGCGGCGACCTCGGGGAGGGATTCCGGCGGGACCCGCCCGGTGCGCACGGCGGCCGCGCGGATCCCGGCTGCCGACGCGGCGCCGAGGTCGGCCGCCGAGTCGCCGACCATCCAGCAGAGCGCGGGATCGAGCGAGTGGGCGGCCATCATCTCGAGGATAAACCGGGGAGAGGGCTTGCGGTAGAGGGACGGCACGCCGGGGCCCTCCGGCGCGATGCAGACCGCGTCGAAGACCGGCGCCGGGAGCCCCAGCATCTCCTCCATGCGCGCGTTCACGCGCTCCGTGTCCTCCAGCGTGTGGAGCCCCCGTCCGATCCCGGACTGGTTCGTGAAAAGGAAGAGCCGGAAGCCGACGGACCGCGCCCTGCGCAGTCCCGCGGCGGCGCCGGGGATGAGCTCGACGCCGGCCGGGTCCGAGAGGTAGACCCTGTCCACGATCAGGGTTCCGTCGCGGTCGAGGAAGAGGGCCCGGCTCACGGCGCTCGCGAGACGTAGTCGAGCAGCTCGGAGGGCGAGACGGTGGCCGTCCCCAGCTTTGCGACCACGACTCCGGCGGCGGCGTTCGCAAAGTGTGCCGCCTCCTCGAGCCCGGAACCGGAGGCGAGGGCGAGGACGAGCGCCGCGAGCGCGGTGTCGCCGGCGCCCGAGACGTCGTAGATCTCCCGCGCCGCCGTGGGGATCTTCTTCACCACCCGGCCTGCCGATCCGAGCAGCATCCCGTCCTCGCCGAGGGTGATGACGACGCTCTTTGTCGCATAGAGCTCATGGAGGCGGGCGCACACCGCGGCCGCCGGGAAAGGGACCCCGGGCTCGGCGTCGATCCCGGCGAGCTGGAGCGCCTCCCTCTTGTTCGGGGTGATCAGGTCAAGCCCGCTGAACGCCAGGCGGTGCCTCGGCTTCGGGTCAAGCGCGACGAACTTGCCCGACGCGCGCGCGAGCTTCGTCACGCGCTCGACGAGCCCGTCCGTGAGGAGCCCCTTGGCGTAGTCCGAAAGGACGACGGCGTCGCTCGCCTTGATGGCCTTCGCGAGCAGGCTCGCCGCGCGGACCGGGTCGACCGCGTATGAGGAGGGCGGCGACTCGCGGTCGAGGCGGCAGAGCTGCTGGTGCTGGACGAGCACGCGAGTCTTCACGATCGTCGTGGCCGTGCCCGGGGACGCGATCGACTCGACGCGCTTCTCGTCGAGGATGGCGCGAAGGCGCGCTCCGTGCTCGTCGCCGCCGATGTAGCCGAAGACCGTCGCGTGGGCGCCCAGGCCCGCGATGTTGAGCGCGACATTGGCCGCGCCGCCCCCGCTCCACGTGTCGCGCGAGATGTCGATCACGGGCACGGGCGCTTCCGGGGAGATCCGCGTGGCGTCGCCCCAGATGTAGTGGTCGAGCATCACGTCGCCAACGACCAGGATCCGCAGCTCGGCGATCCTCTTCAGGAGCGCCTTCGCCTTGCTCGGTGATATGGACATGGGTGAGCGCGGGAGACTTGGGCCGTGCGCGCCCTAACGCAATTCCCACCGGTAGGGGGAGCGGGAGAGCATTGTGGGGGCCCCCGACGTTACTTGGACCACGTCCTCGATCCGGCACGCCCCGACGCCGGGGTAATAGAGGCCCGGCTCCACCGTGACGACGGAGCCCTTCTTGAGCACATAGTCGACCTTGCCCATCCGCGGGGGCTCGTGGACATCGAGGCCGAGGCCGTGGCCGGTCCCGTGGAAGAAGCCGACATACCCGGAGCCCTTGAGCCGGGTCTCGAACCCGCGCGCGACAAAGGTCTCCGTCACGAGAGTGTGCACGTCCCTGCCGTTGACGCCCGCCCGGATGGCCCCGAGGGCCCTTTTCTGCGCGGCCCTGACCGCGGCCACGATCGCCCTCTGGGCGTCGCTCGCGCGGCCCCTGAGGAACGTCCGGGTCATGTCGCCGTGGAAGCCGGTCGCCGCGACGCGGGGAAAGACGTCGACGATGATGAGCTCGTTGGCGCGCAGGGGGCCCGAGCCCCTGTTGTGGGGATCGCAGGCCTGGTCGCCGCCGGCGGCGATCGTGTTGCTCGAGACCGATCCCTCCTCGATGCACGCGATCTCGATCGCAACCTTGAGGCGCTCGCTCGTGAGGACGCTTCCCCGGTGGAACAGGCGCCCGCCCCGGATGGAGCACGCCGAGAGCATCCTCTCGGCGGCCGCGATGCCGGCGGCGCTGCACCGGTTGCCCTCCCGGAGCGCATCGGCCTCCCGGCGGGACTTGATCTCGCGCTCCGGGAAGAGCGCCCCGTCCGAGACCTCGACGCGCACACCGAGGTGCCGCAGCCTTCCAAAGAGGCCGGCCGGGAATTCCTCCGGCACGGTCAGGGTGCCGGTCTTCATTTCCCTCGAGAGGATCGCGATCACTCCCGCCGCCCCGGGTTTCCTCCTGGGCCACGCGCGTCGCGCCTTCTCGACGTAGGCCTCCAGGGACAAGACCGTGTCAAAGTCGCTCACGCGCTTCACGCGCCCGTACTCGAGCGAGCCGACGACGGCGTACTTCCTGCCGCGCGCGCTGAAGGCGACGAACGGGTCCGGGACGTCGACACCCCCGAAGTAGAGGGCGTCGGCGCTGCGGGCCGTGTCGGAGTAGAGAAGGATGTTGCGGGGTTTTTTTGTGGCCATGGTGCAGACGGATATTGTCTAGGCTGCGGGCGCGGAATTAACCTGCGAACGCATGCAAAATGCAAATCCGGTTTATGCGAGGCTCGCGGCCGCGGCCGCGCTCGCCCTCGCGCTCGCCGGCTGCGGCTCCGGCAGGACCGCCGACGCGGCCCCCTCCGAGAAGGGACCGTCGGACCATTTCACGATCAACGTGGGCGGCCACCCGGCGTGGCTGCAGCTGGCCGTGCTTGAGCCGGAGCAGGAGCACGGGCTTATGCAGAGGCCCGACCTCGGGAAGGACGAGGGGATGATCTTCATCTACGCGAGGCCTCAGCAGGTGAGCTACTGGATGCGAAACTGCCCGGAGGCCCTCGACATCGCGTACGTGGCCCCCGACGGCGCGATCGCTGAGATCTATCCCATGTATCCCTTCGACGAGCGGCCCGTCCAGTCGCGCTCGGATCAGATCAAGTTCGCGGTCGAGATGCTCCAGGGCTGGTACGCGGCGAACGGTGTTCGCCCGGGGGCGGGCGTGGACCTGAAGGCCGTGGCGGCGGCTCTCAAGGCGCGCGGCTTCGAGCCGAAGGATTTCGGGCTCCCGTAGGAGAGTCCGGCCTTTTTTCGCGGGAGCTCAGCCCTTTGGGATCTCGTTGTCGGTCTTTAGGACGATGACCGGCGTCTTGGTCTTAACCCAGAGCTCCGCCTCCCTGAAGAACTTGCCCGGCACGTTCTCGACCGCGTCCCCGACCGTCCTTGCGGGATGGAGCCTTCCCTTCTTCGAGGCGTTGTAATCGTAGGCCCCCTTGAAGAGGCGCTCCTGGCAGGAGGCCGGGCTCTCGCTCTCGGGGATCTGGAGGACCCAGCCGACGAGGTCCGACTTGGGCATCTTTGCATTGGGGTCGCTGACGAGGATGACGAACTGCTTCTTGACCGGCGGCGGGTTCTCGCCCTCGGCAGGGTCGGGCTGGACGGCCAGGTTCATTTCCTCGACCACGCGGCGCAGGACCGCGGGGTCGATGTGGTTCTTCTTCAGTATCTCGGCGACCTTGTTGACGTCTATTTTGGGCATGAGTGTCTTGGGTTTGGGACCGGGGCCTACCGCTCGTCGCGCAGCCTCCTGATCACCTCGAATTGTTTTGGGGAAAGGAGCTTCCTCGGCAGGCGCCTCTCGGCCTCGGACGTGAGGCGGGTCCAGTCCTCCTCGGTGGGATCGTGCTCCTCCCAGGAGGTGAAATGGCCCTGCTTTCGCAGCCATTTGAGCTGGCCGCCGTGGACGATCGCCTTCACCTGGAACTTTCCGAGCTCGGGGTCCCTCACCCACCATCCGAATTCCATGCTCATGGGAGAGAGAACTCGGCGACCCTTCGGCCGGGATGAAACTCGCCGCCTCGCGACTCGACCTTGCGGATGCGGATCCTGCCGGGTTCGACCTCTGCCACCAATGCGCCGAAGGGCTGGCTGAAGGAGCCCGTGTTGATGACAACGAGTCCGGAGGCCATCTTCCAGACGCCCGGCTTGTGGGTGTGGCCGATCAACACGAATTTCGCCCTTGGCCGGTGCTTGCGGGCGAGCGCGGCGGCGCGCCCCGGCGCCTCCCGCCAGGCCCGCAGGATCTTGAGCGCCCGGGCCGGCGGCCACACGGTGTCCCCCGCAAGGCGCAGGGCGAATTTCAGGGGGTCGCGCTCCGACTGGTGGCGCTGGGGGATCGACCCGGCCACGGAGCGGAACGCGGAGAGGCGGCTCTCGAGTGCGCAGGCGCCGTCATCGGGCACGGCGGCCAGGGCTGCGATCACCTTGCTGCGGATCATGGCCGCGTCCTGGGACCACGGGACGATGCTCTCAAAAAGGACGTCACCGTGCGTGACCAGGATCTGCCCCCCCTCGAGGCTGAGCTCGTGGAGGCGGGAAATGTCCGGGTCGTGGTTGCCCGTGAGGAACGTGACCGGGATGCCGGCAGTGCCGAAGAAGTCGAGCACCTCGCGCCGCTGCCCCTCGGTGCGCTCGCGGTTCCTGTCCGGCCGCGTGTCAACGGAGTCGCCGTTCAGGATGAACGCGTCCGCCCCGGCGAGGAGCGGTCGCATCTGGGCCAGCGATCGAACGCGGCTCGATCGGTCGCCGTAGTGGACGTCCGATATGATTCGGGTGATCCGGGATCCCACTCAGTTGCTTCCGCCCGGCGGCGGGCCGCCGGGAAACCCGCCGCGCATCCCCCCGCCCATCATGCTACCGAGGTCGAGCTTCTGCCAGCCCTCGGGGGGGCTGAAAAGGGAGTCGGGCAGGCTCGCCTTGTTGACCGCGGTCACGTCGAGCCGGAAGGTCCCCTTGCTCGAGTTCGAGATGACGCGCATCGGGAAGAAATTCCCGCCCTTGAGTGCGGATTCCCATGCGGCGGGAGGTTGGGACCTGCCGCCGGGCCCGCCCCCGTGGAAGAGCCCGACGAACGTCCCCAGCTGGTCCGTGACCCAGATCGCGGTCGTCCCGTCCGCGCCCGTGGACGTGTACTTCGTGCATTCGTAGCCGAGGATGGTCTCCTTGACTCCCGTCTCCTGGAGGCTTGGCGGTGGTGTGCCCATCCGCGGCGCGGGCGCCTGGCCCGCGGCCGGCTGAACCATGGGCTGCACCATGTACATCCTCTGCTGGGGCATCAGGATCAGCATCTGCTGGTCCTTCATGTCAAAGATTGCGCTCATGGTGCCGCGGCTCGTCTCCAGGTCGGTCCTCATGTTTCCGTCCTTGAGGCTCATGGTGATCGTCTGGGGGCCGTTTTTCATGCTCGGGGCGGCGATCGTCATGGACACCGTCCCCTCAAACGTGTCGGCGACGAGCGCGCAGGGCACAAGGAGCGCGCACGTGGTAACAATTGAGGTGATTAATTTCATGGCGCCCCGATTATCCCATTGCCGCCGGCTGGCGCAATGAAAGAAGCCCCACCACCTTGAATTACCGCCACGCATTCCACGCGGGCAATTATGCGGACGTGCTCAAGCACGCGCTCCTCGTGCAGCTCGTGCGCGCGCTCCAGAAGAAGGAGAGGGGCTTCGTCTTCGTGGACACCCACGCCGGCAGGGGCGGCTATGACCTCTCGCTTGCCGCCGAGGGGCAGACGAGGCCGCGCGAGCCCGAATGGCCCCGCGGGATCGGAGGCCTGTGGGACCGCCAGGACGCGCCGCCGGCTGTCCTGGATTACATCGGCATCGTCCGCGCGTACGACCGGAGCCGGGGCAACCTCACGCCCGCCCCCCGGTTCTATCCGGGCTCCCCCAGGATCGCCCGCCTGATCGGCCGCCCGCAGGACCGCCTCGAACTCTGGGAGAGCCAGCAGGCGGAATGCGCCGCGCTCAGGAGCTCCTTCGAGGGAGAGCGCCGGGTGTCGATCCACGAGGCCGACGGCTACGGGGCCATCAAGGCCTGCCTGCCCCCCGCGGAGAGACGCGCGCTGGTCCTCATTGACCCTCCCTACGAGGAGCAGGGGGAGTGGGCGGCCGTCTCGGAGGCGCTCGGCGAGGGCCTGCGCAGGTTTGCCGGGGGCACCTTCGCGGTCTGGTATCCCCTGACCGCCAGGGCCCGCGCGACCGGGCTCATCGATTCCCTGGGGGCGTTCGATGCGCCTTCCCTGGCTGTTGAGCTTGTCGTGGACCCCTACGGGGAGGGGATGCGGGGATGCGGTGTCGCGGTCGCGAACCCGCCCTGGCGGTTCGACGGCGAGGCCCGCTCAATCGTCGACTATCTGGCCGCGGCGCTGCCCTGGAGCGGGTCCGAGGGCTCGCTGCGGTGGATTTCGTCCAAATAGGGGATCTCGGGCTGGGCGGGATGGACCTCGAGGGGCGGCGGCCTGAAAACCGGTCGATGCCACCTCGCGTCCTCGCGGGGCGCCGGGCGGGGCGCAACCCGGTCAGCAGGCTGCGCTCGCGGACGGAAAGTCTGCGGTAGCGGTGTCATGGTGTTTGTTTTGACCTCGCCCCGGGGGCGAAGTGCCAAAAAAAATTGTCAAAGTGTCCCCCCGGAGGGTTCCCGCGGCCCGCGGGAGGCGACCGCCGCCGAAACGGAGGGGCCGACCGCGGACCAGCGGGGGTCCTGGACTACGCGACCTTGCCCAGCCGGTTGGCCGCCGCCAGCTCGGGCTGGCGCTTCGGCACCGTGAGCGTGAGGACGCCGTCGTTGATCTCGGCTTCCATCTGGGAGTAGTCAAATCCCAGGCCGAGCCTCAGGCGCAGCCGGTAGTCGCGCTGCGATCCCTCGAGGTTCAGGGCCTGCCAGTTTACCCGCACAAAACGAGTCTTGTGCGCGGTGATGACCAGGTCGGGCCCGTACGCCTCGATTTCCACGCCCGAGCTGCCCACACCGGGTACGTAGACGACGATGGCGACGGCGTCAGGGAGCTCACGGCAGTCGTAGCTCGGCTGGCGAAACGAGGCGTTGGGCGCCTTGAATGCGTTGCGATGACGGCTGGATGCGCTCGTGGTATGGGTTCTCATGTTCATGGTGGGAAAGGCGGTTGCCTCCTGGGGGCTTTTGGCCTCCGGGCTTCAGGTTTTCTAAACGTGTTCCTAGTTAGGAGGTTTAGACCTCGAAGCCCGATCCGGCCGTTTTGTTCCAATTCGAGATGGCGACCGGACGCATCACGGCACAGCCAAATCGGACGGCCTTCGTGATCGAAGCGCCGGCGAGGCTGAGGTGATAATGGAGCGTCTGTGCCATTGGAACGAGTGGTACAAGCTGCATACCGCAGGCTTCGTGCCAAGTCTAATTTCTTGGTTATGACAGGCAGAGCAGGCGGTTGCGCATGGGCGGGCCCATGGCCAAGAGTGCGGCATGCCCTCGCTAACCGACTCCGCAACGACCGTGGCCGAACTCAAGAACCGGGTGCTCGCCTTTGCGCGAGAGCGCGACTGGGAGCAGTTCCACGCCCCGAAGAATCTCAGCATGGCGCTCGCGGCGGAGGCCGGCGAGCTGATGGAGCACTTCCTCTGGGCGACGCCGGAGGAATCGCGCGCGGTGGCGGCCGACCCGGCGAGGAAGGCGAAGATCGCCGAGGAGTTGGCCGACATCGTCATCTACGCCCTCGAATTCGCGAACGCGACCGGCATCGACGTGGCCTCGTCGATCGAGGCCAAGATTGCCGCCAACGCCGCGAAATACCCGGTCGACAAGGCGCGGGGCCGCTCCGCCAAGTACACCGAGCTCTGAGCGCCCGCCCTCAGGGCTTCCCGCCGAAGCTCGCGTAGTCGTCCATGTCGAGGAGGTCGAAGAAGCCGTAGACGTCGTCCCGCACGCCCGAGCTCTTCTTGACGATCCCGGCGATCCATTCGTGGCCCTCGGCGCCCCCGGGGGCGTGGCCCCTCATCCACGTGCACCAGCCCGCGATCTCCGAGGCGTGGCGCTTCGTGTGCTTGCGAATCCACTTGAGCATCTGGGAGTCGCTCCTGCCCTTCTTCAGCTCCGCCAGGAGCGCCTTGGCCTTAATCCCAGTGAACGTGAAGAAATGCTGGTCGAGCGGGCAGTTGTAGTGGTACTCGCCCTGCTTGCCGGCGAGGGTGGCGCGGGCCTTGTCGAGGAGGCGCGGGAGGTGGACGTAGCCCCCGAGCTGGACGCGCGGGCTGCGCGGGGGATGCTGGGTCAAGTCGGGCTTTGAAAGGTTGAGCATGTTTTTGTTGGGACTCCCCACGTTGGCACGATTCGCGCCCTCCGCAACGCTATCCGGCTTTGGGCCTGAAGGACTTCATAACTTCCGCGTTCGTCTCCAGGCGCGGGCCCCCGATCAGGTCGATGCAGTAGGGGATCGCCGGGAAGACGGCGGCGAGGTTCTCGCGGATTGCCTTGGGCCGGCCCGGGAGGTTCACGATGAGAGTGCGCCCGCGCACGCCCGCCGTCTGGCGCGAGAGGATGGCCGTCGGGACGAAGGCCAGCGAGGCGGTCCTCATGGCCTCGCCGAACCCAGGGAGAATTTTATCGCAGACGGCCTGCGTGGCCTCCGGCGTCACATCCCTCGGCGAGGGCCCTGTCCCCCCGGTCGTGACGACGAGGCAGCATCCCGCCTCGTCCGCCATCCTCCTCATCTCGGCCTCGATGAGCGTCCTCTCGTCGGCGACCACGCGGTAATCCACCTCAAAGGGGCTCGTCAGCCACTCGTGGAGGAGAGCCACGCAGGCCTTGCCGGGCGTGTCCTCGTAGACCCCGGCGCTCGCCCGGTCGGAGACGTTGATGACTCCGATGCGGGCCGTCACTTCGCCCCCGAGATGCCGGCGCTCGAGATGGCGCCAAGCATCGCCTTGAATTCCGGGCCCTTCTCGTCGTCAAAGAGCATGCTCGCCGACATCGTGACGTCGTCGGTCAGGTGGATCTCGCCCAGGGCGACCGCCTTGAAGGCGCCGCGCTCGACCGGCTTTCCCACCCTCGAGGCGTCCGTGAAGAGGCAATAGACGCCGTAGGCGCCCGGCACGGCGAACTCGCGCAGCACCTTCGCCTTCTCGACCGACTCGGCCGCGAACTGGTCGCAGGCGGCGAGGACGTCGGACTGGACCTTCTCCTTGGAGAGGGGACCGGGGTCCTCCGCGTAGACCAGCGTGAGGACGCACGTCGCGTTCGCCTCCCCCGGCGCCGTGAGCGTGATCGCGTAGCCCGTGTCCTCCATCTTCTGCACGGAGTACGTCCAGTCCTTGGGGGCCGTGACGCTGAATTTCCCGTGGGGCCCGAGGTCGAGAGTCTCGGCGTCCGCCAGGAGCGGCAGCGCCATGAGCGCCGCGAGGGCGAGGCTGCGTTTCACGCCAGCAAACTTCCATCGTCTGCCCACGCGGCGCAAATCGATTCGGGCGTTTCCCCGCGGGCGCGCAGCGCGCGCAGGCTGAGGGAGTCGTGGCGCTTGGCGAGCCGCCCGCCCGCCTCGTCGACCATGAGGGGGCAGTGGAAGAAGCGGGGAGCGGGAAGCCCGAGGGCGCGGTAGACGAGCAGTTGCCTGAAGGTCGAGCGCACGAGGTCCTCTCCCCGCACCACCTCTGTGATCCCCATGGCCGCATCGTCGACCGCGCAGGCGAGCTGGTAGCTCGGGCAGTCGTCCTTGCGCCACACGGGGAAATCCCCGAAGTCGCGGCCTGCGACCGCGCTTTGCCTGCCGATGCGGCCGTCCTCGAACGCGAGCTCCTCTCCATCGGGAACGCGCAGGCGCCAGTTGACCCCGACCGCGCCGCCGAGCGGCGGAAGCGGGGCCGAGGGGTCCGGGCGAAAGGCCGCCGGATAGAGGGGCTCGTCGTCGGCGCCCCCCTCGTGGGGGGCCCCCGCGGCCTCGATGACGTCGCGCCTTGACCGGGCGCAGGGGTAGATCATGGCGGCCGCGTGAAGCCTCTCCAGGGCCTTCCGGTAGATCGGCCGGCGCTCGCTCTGCCTGTAGGGCGCGTGCGGCCCGCCGACGTCGGGCCCCTCGACCCACCCGAGGCCAAGCCAGCGCAGGTCCTCCAGCATGGCGGCGGCGAAATCCATCCTGAAGCGCGCCGCGTCGAGGTCGTCGCTGCGCAGGATGAGCTCTCCGGCCGCCATTCGGGCGCGCCTGGCGGCGATCCAGAACGTCCGGGCATGGCCCAGGTGGAGGAGCCCGGTGGGGGAGGGCGCAAGGCGCCCCCGGTAGGCGGCGGTCATCTTTTTTTTGGTGTTCAGTTCCGATCGGCGGTCTCCATCGTGCCGGCAAGCGATCACCATGGCAAAGCTCCTGTGCGTCTACTGCGGCTCCTCGTCGCGCCTTGACCCGAAATACTATTCGGCCGCCGAGGCCGTCGGGCGGGCCATGGTCGCGAACGGCTGGGGCCTCGTCTACGGCGGAGGCAACGTCGGGATGATGGGCTCGGTTGCGCAGGCGGTTAAGGACTCGGGCGGCCACGTGGTCGGCGTCATCCCGGACTTCATGAGGGAGCGCGAGCTCGCCTACCACCGGGCCGACGAGCTGATCACGGTCGACACCATGCGCGAGAGGAAGCGAATCATGGAGGAGCGGGCGTCCGCCTTCCTCGCGCTCCCCGGGGGGATAGGCACCCTGGAGGAGCTCACCGAGATCATGACGCTCCGTTACATCAACCGCCTCGACAAGCCGGTCGTGCTGTTCAACCAGGACGGTTTCTATGACGACCTGCTGAGGTTCTTCGAGCGCATGACCCGCGAGCGGTTCAAGTCGGACGGCCTGAGGGACGTTGTCTCAGTCGCGGCGCGGGTGGACGAGATCTGGCCGCTCCTCGGCACTCCCGGCACGTTCCAGGCCGACGCCATCTGGCTAAAGAAGGGCTGATCCGGCGCGCTCAGCCGGGCGGCGGGCGCCAGAGGTAGATGACCTCGCTCCCGGCGACCCACCCGCTTTCCCCGTTTGCAAAGGAGAGCCGGACCCAGCCGAGGAACGACTTGTCGACGATCGCCGAGGTCCCTGCCGCTAGGGTCGTCGTCTTCTGCGAGACGTCTGCCTCAGTCGGGATTGAGCGGAGAGTGCCGGATCGCCAGACCACGACCGCGCGCGCGTCGGCCAGGATGCCGTAGGCCCGGTAGCCGACGAACGAGGCCGCCCCGAGCGCGAGTGAGAGCGCGAGGACGGCGAGGGCCGCGGGCATCGCCCAGCGACCTCGCGGGCGACCGTAGGCGGAGGCGAGGGCGAAAGCCAGCGATGCGGCGGCGAGAACGCAGGCCGCGATCCCGGCCAGCTCCCAGCCGCCCGGGGACTCGAGGCGCGCAAGGTACTGCACGGGGCCCGGCTGCATGAGGAAGTCCAGCGGCTCCGGGACGAAGTCCGCCTTGTCGCAGGCGAGAGCGAGCTGCCTCTGCACCGCCCGGTCGGACGGCCTCAGGATGAAGGCCGAGCTCGCCTGCACGGCCGCCTCCGCCCAGCGGTCCTGCTGCGCAAGGGCGAGCGAGAGGTTGTGGCGCGCCGACCAGTCGAGGGGATCGTTGCCCAGGCGCTCGCGCCAGGCGCCTGCGGCGGCTGCAAAGTCACCCTTTCGGTAGGCCTCCGCGGGGTCGGCCGCAAGAAGGCCGGGTGCGTGCGCCGCCGCAAGGGCAAGGACGAGGAACGGAAGGAGATTCTGCGGGAGGAGGAGGCGGGCGGCGCTGAACGGGCGCAGCTTCCTCTCGGAGAGCGCGGCGGTCGCGCGCGCGACCCAGTCGGAGGAGAGCGCGGGGTCGCGGCTGTAGAGGCACCGGTCCGCCTCGCTCCAGAGCGCCTCCCACGCCGGGTCGCCGAGCTCGGTCGCTCGCGGCGCTGCGTGCGCGATTCCAAGGAGGACCGCCGAATTCCTCTGCCAGGCGATCAGGAGCGGGGCCCTGGCGGCCGCGGGCGCAGTCCTCATCGCAAGGAGCGTGGCGCCCAGGCGAGCGCGGGCGGCCCTTCTCTCTCTCAGGGGATCGGTCAACCTCGCCCGGCGGTAGGCGAGGACGGCCCAGAGGAGAAGGAGGAGGACGAACGGGGCCGCCAGCCCGGCGGCGAGAACGGGGCCACCCATGAGCCCGGGCGCGGAACCCGACGGGGGAACCGGGTCGCCGAGGCCGCCGGACGGAAGCTCCGGCGCCTTCGCCTCCGGCTCCAGGCTGGGGACGGTGATGGCGGGCGTGGTCGCGCCGGCGGCTGGCAGCGTCGGTGCCGCGGCGGCGGCGGCCGGCTCGACGACGACGGAGGCTCCCGGGGCCGCGATCACCCTGTACGTGCCGCTCTCGGGATCAAAGTAAGTGAAGTCGAGGGGGGGCAGGTCGTAGGAGCCGGCCTGAGTCGGCAGGAGGACAACGTCCTCGGACAGCGTCCCCTCGAAGAGCTTTCCCTGCGGCTGGGTCCGCTTCGGCTTCGGCTGGACCGTCTGGAAGTCCGACGAGACCTCCCTCGGGGGCAGCCCCCGGATCTCGGGCCAGTTGCCGGTCCCGGAGAGCTCCACGGTCCAGGTGATCGGCTCGCCGGCGGTGACCCGGGTCGGTACAACCTTTGACGAGATCTTGAACTCGCCGACGGCGCCCGTGAACCCGGCCGGGGCCGGGGGAAGCGGCCTCACGTCGATCGAGGCCGCGTTGCCCGTTACCGAGAACTGCTGGTACTGGCGCTGCTGGAAGAAACCGAAGCCGCTGACGCCGACGCTCAGGTTCACGAGCTGGCTCGGCTGGTTCAGGACAATCCTCCCCGCGGTCCGCGCGATTGCCCGCGTGCGGTAGGCGAGCCCCTTTCGCGGGCCGTTGGAGTCGGTGTCGTACGGCTCGGGCTGCGACCAGTCCTCGCTCACGAGCGGGCTCGCGTCCCATTCAAACGTGCCGCGTCCCCAGTTCGGATAGTAGCCCTCGCCGACGTCGATCGAGTACTTCAGCTCGAACACCTGGCCGGCCCACACGCTGGGAGGCGCCGCCTCCATCCGGGACGCGACCGCGGCGCCGAGCGCCACGCCTGTCGTCCCCAGCGTCGCGTTTGCAGTTCCGAACCGCGCGGCCGGCACGCGGACCTGCCCCTTGTTGGTCGCCACCGAGAACGCGGGTATCTCGACCTCCTGCTGCTTCGAGAGGAGGGCCGCGTAGGTGACGGACACCGTCCGCGAGAAGGTGCCGTTGATGATGGAGATGTTGCTCGACTGGCCCTGGTTATCCAGGGTCAGGCCGTCGACCTTGGGCGGGACGGGCGTGTCGTCCGGCGAGCAGTCCTCAAAGACGAGCTGCAGCTGCGACACCTCTCCCACGGGCAGGGAGCCGCCCGGGGGTTCCCAGTGGGCGGACTGGCCGGAAAGGAAGGGTGCGGAGAATGCCGCCGCCGCGGCGAGGAGCGTCCCACGGAGGATCATGTGCGCCCGTCTCACCAGTTGGGTCCCTTGTTCACGGGCGTCGGTATGGGTTCGCTCTTTCGCAGCATGTCAAAGAGCTCCGCTGGCGAGTCCTGGTTCTTCACCTGCTCCAGTTTCTCGAGGGGGATCGCCAGCTCCGGGTCGTTGCGGGCCGGGTCGTTGGCCTGGTCCTTCCTGACTCCGCCCACCCTCTGCATGGGCCTCGGCGGCTCCTCACCGGGCTGCGGCGTCGGCGCACCCATGTCTCCGAACGCCTTTTCTTGGCCGGGCGGGCGCTGGCCCTGCTGGCCCTGCGGCTCGCCCGGGGAATTCTGGGGCTTCTCCCGGCTGCTGGAGTCGGAAGCGGACTGCTGCTGCTTTTGGCTTTGAGACTGGTCCTTTTTCTGGTCCTGGCTCTGGTTCTGGTCCTGCTGCTGGTCTTGCTGCTGATTCTGCTGCTGGTCCTTCTTCTGGTCCTGTTTCTTCTGGTCGTCCTGCCTCTTGAGGAGCGCCTCGAGCTCCTTTCGCAGGGTGTCCCAGTCGGCCGCCTTCGGGTCCGAGCGCGACCCGATCTCGACGGCCGCAAGGGCGTCGCGGACGGGGCGCTCGGGCACCTGCTCATTGGCGGACTGGAGGTGCTGCCCCCAGGTGACCGTGTCCCTGCCGAACTCAGCCCAGTCGAGGGCGCTGCACTCCTCCTGCGAGGCGAGGCGCCCGACCACCTTCGAGAGCGATGTGGCGGGATCCGGGACGGGCGAGCCCTGCCCGCACGCGGTCCGGGGCGCCGCCAGGAGGAGGAGTGCGATCGCAGTCACCGCGGCGAGGGCGGGCTCCGCGCGCGGCTTGCCTGCCGAGGGGCCGCTCAGCCGGATGTCCCTCGACTTCGGAAGGACGGGGAATTCAAGCCAGAAGCTGGCAATGAAGCACAGAAGGGCGGGCGCGAGCGCCCACTGGAAGCGCTCGGCGTAGCGGACCGTGTTGCGCTCGACGAAGCGCCCCTTGCGGCCCTGCTCGACGGTGGCGGCGAGGACCTTCGGCAGGTCGACCCAGGAGCTCGCGTCAACGTAGACGCCGTGCGTCGCGCTCGACAGGTCGCGGAGGGTTCCGCTCTCAAGCTTCGACATGACGACCGCTCCGTTGTCGTCCTTCATGAACCCGCCCTCCCCGTCGGGGATCATGGAGCCGGAGGCCGTCCCGACCCCGAGGCCGATGACGCGGATCCCGCGCTTCGCGAGGGAGCCAATCCTGTCCTTCCAGTCGTCGTCGGTCGCCCCTCCGTCGCTCAGGATGATCAGGTAGCGGTCGGCGCCGGTTCCCTCGCCGAAGGCGTCGAGCGAGGTGTCGATCAGCTGCCGGTAGTTGGTCCCGCCCTCGGGGAGGAAGTCGGGCCCGAGCGAGGGCAGGAACTCGCGGATGATCTCGTAGTCGGCGCTCATCGGGGCCTGCAGGAACGCGGTGCCAGAGAAGACGACGAGCCCCACGCGCTCGCCGCTCAGCCCGTCGAGGAGCGACTGGATGAGGAGCTTCGCCCTCTCGAGCCTCGAGGGCTTGACGTCGGTCGAGAGCATCGAGCGGGAGAGGTCGAGCGCGACGATGATCTCGCGCGACTGGTCGAACACGGGCTCCTCGAGGCGGCCCCACTGCGGCCGGGCCAGGGCAACGACCGCGAGGGCGGCCCCCGCGCACAGGAGCACGCGGCGCCTGGACGCCGTCGACCGGGGCGAGGATTCGCCGAGGAGGCTGACGCTTCGGAGGCCGGCCTCGGCGCGCAGGATCTTCGGGTGGGCGGAGGAGCCCGGCCCGCGCTTGCGCGCGAGCTCCCAGACGAGGAGCACGGCGGGCACCACAAGCAGCCAGAGGAGATGGGGCCAGGCGAAGTTCATCGCTTGCGTGAGATCCACGCCCCGGTGCCGAAGAGCGCGAGCCCCGGGACCGCCAGCCACGGGAAGAGCTCGGTCGTCAGGAGATAGCTCTTCGCCTGGAATTCGATCTTCTGGTTTGAGTCGATCGCCTGGAACGCCGACTCGATCGTGTCGGTGTCGGCCGCCCTGAAATACTTTGCCCCCGTCGTCGCGGCGATCGACCGGAGCGAGTCCTCGTCGAGGTCGGAGAGGATCTGGCGGGTGTCGATCTGCTGGCCCTTATCGTCGAAGATGGGGTAGGGCACATAGCCGTCCTTGCCGGCGCCGATCGTGTAGATGGGGATTCCCCTTGCCCTCGCGAGGCGCGCGGACTGGTCGGGGGTTATGGCGCCCATGTTGTTGCCGCCGTCGGTCAGGAGCACGATGAAGGCGCCCTTTCGCCTTCCGTTCTCCTCCCACTTCGACTGGTCGAGGCGGGAAATGGCGACGCCGAGGGCGTCGCCGATCGCCGTCCCGTCCTCGATGATGCCAATCTTGACGCGCTCAAGCTGCTTCGAGAGCCACGCGTGGTCGGTCGTGAGCGGCGAAAGCGTGTAGGCCTTCGCCGAGAAGAGCACGACCCCGATCCGGTCGGAGACCCTCCTGTCGATGAAGGCCTGGATCACCGGCTTGATCGCCTGGAGGCGGTTTATCCTCTCGCCGTCCCTCACGTAGTCCTCGCTCAGCATCGATCCGGACAGATCGATCGCGAGCATGATGTCATAGCCCTGCGAGCGCACGTCGCGCCGCGTCTCGACCTTCTGGGGCCGGGCGAGGGCCCCGATCACGAGGGCGAGGCCCGCCACCGCGCAGATGGAGGTCCAGTTCGAGGCGGCCGCGAGCGACGCCCGGTGCCAGGCGGCCGCGAACGGGACGAGGAGGACGGGGATGCGCGCGCGGCCCCGCAGCCAGACGACGGCGGGGAGCGCTGCGGCCGCGAGGAGCCACAGGGGGTCGGCCAGCCTGAAGCCGGGAGCGGCGTCCGCTAGCATGAGGGTGTGGGCGGCGATCATCGTTCTGGCGCCTACCACTTTCCCCGGCTCGCTCCCGAGCGCATGCGCGTGTGGAAGAAGCGGACAAGCGCGTCGAAGCGGTCGTCGGCCGTGCTGGCTACGAGGCGGCTCAGCGGGTCCGGAAAGAGAGCCTCCCACGCCTCGTCGCGGAGGGCGCGCCAGTCCGCGTGGGCGGACTGGTCGGCATGGCCCCCGTCGAGCGTCACCAGACGGGCCGAGGAAGGGTCGTAGGCGGCGAACTGGCCCTCGCTCGGGAGCGCACGCTCCCACGGATCGTCCACCCGGAAGCCCATCGTCTGGTACCTCCGCCTGATGACGGCCCACCCGTCGGGCTCCTGTCGCGGCGGAAAGTCCCCGAGCCAGAGGAGGACGCTGTGCTTTGGTGCCGCCCGCGCGATGAACCGCCAGGGTATCCGCGGCGCGGGCGACGCCGGAGACGGCGCGGGCCGGCCCATGAGGGAGGCGGCGGCGTGGAGGATCGGGCCCCTGCCGCGCAGGGGCTCGCAGAAGATCGGCCCCTCCGGCAATGCGTGGACGAAGCCGACGCGGTCACCGTTCACCGCGCCGAGGAGCATGACGAGGCCCGCGAGCTCGAGGAGGGCCTCCCGCTTCGAGAGCTCGCCAGAGCCGAAATTGAGGGTCGGCGAGTCCTCGAAGACAAGGAGGAGCGTCACCTCGCGCTCCTCGACGAACTTCTTGCGGTACGGCTCGCCGAGGCGCGCCGTCACGTTCCAGTCGATGTCGCGGACGTCGTCGCCGTACTCATAGCGCACGACCTGGTCGAACTCGATGCCGCGGCCCCGGAACGCGGAGCGGTACTCGCCGCTCAGGATGTTCTCGACGGCGTGCCTGACCCGCCACTCCAGTTGCCTCAGGAGCGCCAGCGGGTTGCGGGCCTGGGGTGCGGCGGTTGCCATCAAACGGACGGGACCGGAGTGGACGCGAGGAGCTGCGTGATGACGGTGTCGGAGGTGACCTCCTGCGCCTCGGCCTCATAGGTGAGCCCGAGCCGGTGCCGGAGGACGTCGTGCGCGAGCTCCTGCACCAGGGCGGGCGAAAGGTAGTCCTCCCCCCGCAGCCACGCGAGCCCCCGGCCCGCCTGGTAGAGGGCGAGCGAGGCGCGCGGGGACGCCCCGAAATTGAGGCGCCGCGCCGAGGCGTCCGGGTTCTCGGCGAGCGAGCGGGTTGCCCGGACGAGCGTGAGGATGTAGTTCTGGACGACCGGGGAGACGTGGATCCGGTCGACCTCCGAGCGCAGGGAAAGAAGCTCCTCGCCGCTCGAGACCGGCTTCACGGCGGGCGCCTGAGTGATCTGCCCCCAGCGCTGCATCATCGCTGCCTCGTCGCTCGCGCTCGGGTAGTCCACGAGGAGCTTGAAGAGGAACCGGTCCGTCTGGGCCTCGGGAAGGGGATACGTGCCCTCCTGCTCGATCGGGTTCTGGGTGGCCATGACGAAGAAGGGGCTCGGAAGCGGGTGGGTCTGGCCCCCGATCGTCACCTGGCGCTCCTGCATGGCCTCGAGGAGCGCGCTCTGCACCTTGGCCGGAGCGCGGTTGATCTCGTCGGCGAGGACCAGGTTCGCGAAGACGGGGCCCCGGTGGGGGCTGAACTCCCCCGTCTTCGGCTGGAAGACCATCGTGCCGACGACGTCGCTCGGAAGCAGGTCGGGCGTGAACTGGATCCGCTCAAACTGGACCCCCATGGCCATCCCGAGCGACTTGACGAGGAGCGTCTTGGCGAGGCCCGGCATCCCCTCGAGCAGCACGTGGCCACCGGTGAGGAGGGCCACGAGGAGGCGCTCGACCGCGGCATTCTGGCCGATGACGGACTTGCCGATTTCATCGCGGAGTTTCTGGGACCAAGCTGGGCCTGAGGACATGGGTGTGCGGAGGGTTGGCGCTGGGCGCTGGATCGGACTTTTGATGAACTTGCAGGTTCGTGACCTGTTCGGCGAGAAAATGGTTCCCGTCAATCGAGCATCTCGACCGCGTCGCCGACGCGAAGGACGCCTGATTTGGTCTCGTTCACAAGATTATAGCCGAACATCACTTCCGTCGGTGCATGGGGATCCCTGCGGTAACCGGCCAGGGTCCTCAGAGGCTCCTTCCCGCGCTCGCCGGTGAGCTGGTCCGCGGCGGTCACGATGCAGCGCAGGCATGGCTTGGCACCCCGGAATACGACGCTGCCGATGCGGAACCGCCTGAGCAGATCCTCGGCATAGGGCTCGCAGCCCGCGACGACTATGTTGGGCCGGAAGCGGTTCATGGGAAGGGCGGGGCCGCCGCCTTCCGCCATGCGCCGGTTGAGGTCGCCGAGGGAGGCCTCGCTGACGACGAGGAGGGGGAAGCCGTCGGCAAATGACACGGAGTCCCCCGGCTTTGCGAAATCCGTCCTGACCGGCCTGTCAAACCTGGGGCCGATCCTCACAAGGCGGCAGGGAGTCTCCAGGACCGCGCTCAGCCACTCGGCGGGAGCCTCGCCGCAGTCCTCGGCCCTGAGCCCCTCGCTCTTCCAGACACGGACGAGGGCTTCGGGCGACCCGGGGTCGGGGTCCCGCCGGACGCGGATCTCCCCGAATCCCTCCGAGCCCAGCGTGAGCGATGCGTCGTCCAGGAACGCTGCGACCCGCGCCATGCGCGGTAAGGTTCTCTGGGTAAGGAAGGTGCCGAACGGGTCGACGACGAGGAACCTGCGGTCGCCCGCGAGGCCCAGGGCGTCGACCGTCGCCTCCCCGACAGCCAGCCCGCGAAGAGACTTCACGGGGTGGATGTGAAGGCCGGTCACGTGCATCAGGCGGGGAAAGGGGGCTTCAGCTCCTCTTGGCCACCTCGCGAACCTCGACGTCGATCCTCTCGGGGCCGCCGAGCTCCTTGGTCCCCCTGGCGCCAAGCTCCGTGAACTTGCGCGCCCCAGGGAGAAGCTGCTGCTCGAACGAGCCGACGGCCCTGTTGAAATTTGCGACCGCGGCGGCGAGGCTGCGCCCCGAGTTGCCGAGGTGGTCGGCGAAGGTGGCGATCCGGTCGTAGAGCTCGCGCCCGAGCTTGCTCACCTCCGCCGCGCTTTGGTCGACGGCGTCCTGCCTCCAGCCGTAGGCCGCGGCCTTGAGGAGCGCGACGAGCGTCATCGGCGTCGCGAGGAGGACCCTGCGGTCGATGGCCCTGTCCATGATGGAGGGGTCGGCCTCCAGGGCGGCGGCGAGAAAGGAGTCGCCCGGCATGAAAAGGACCACGTATTCCGGGGTGGGCGTGAACTTCGCCCAGTATTCCTTGTCGGCCAGCCGCTCGACGTGCCCGCGGACCTTGGCTGCGTGCTCCCTCAGCTTGGCGAGCCTGCGCGCGGGATCGGTCTCGGCCGCGGCCTCGCGGTAGGCCTCGGTGGGCGCCTTGGCGTCGACGACGATCTGCTGACCGGCCGGCAGGCGGACGACCATGTCGGGCCGGAGGGCGCCGTCCTCGCCCGGCACGCTCTGTTGGAGGTCGAAGTCGCAGTGCTCGATCATCCCGGCCAGCTCGACGACGCGCCTGAGCTGGACCTCCCCCCAGGTCCCGGCCGCCCGCGTCGTGCTGAGCGCCGAGGAGATCTTGCTCGTCTCCTCGTGCATCCTCAGCTGGGCCGTGCTCAGCGTCGCCAGCTGCTGGCCGAGCTCGCCGTAGGCGCGCTCGCGCTTCTGCTCGAGCTCCCCGATCTTGACGTCCACCTTCTCCAGGGATTCGCGCAGGGGCTTCACGAGCGTGTCGATCGCCTGCTGGCGGACCGCGAGGTCGCCGGCCGACTTCTCATGGAGCTGCGCGAAGGACTGCTCGGCGAGTTTCAGGAAGTCCTCGCGGTTGGCGCGCAGGGCGTTGGCCGAGAGCTGCGCGAACTCGGCCTTCAGCCGCTCGTGCGCCGACACGAGGTCGGCGACCCTCGCCTCGGCCCCGGCCCGCACCGCCGAGAGCTCCGCCCCGAGCCTCGCCTCTGCGGCCGCCAGGGCGGCCCGGGCCGAGCGCTCCGCGGCCAGCTCGGCGCCGAGGCGCACGGCCTCGGACTCGCCCGAACGCTGGCGCTCGGCGAGCGCCGCCGAGCGGCCCCACATGAAAAGCCACGCGACGACCGCTCCTGCCGCAAATGCCGCTGCTGCAATGAGGAAGGTTGTCACGCGAGGAAGTTTGACAGCGGGCCGCCCAAGCTGCAAACACATGTCATGTTCCAGCCTTGTTTGAAGGGGGTACGCCCGGCTTGAAGGTGACCGACCCATCCCTTGGCCAAGACGGCGCCGAAAAGGCTCCGAGAGTGCTCGTTGTCGACGACGAATACGGACCGCGCGAATCGATCGCATACACGCTCGGCTCGGCGTTCTCCGTCGAAACGGCGGAGCGCGCGGCCGAGGCCCTGAAGAAGATAAGGGACCAGCATTTCCATGTTGTGGTGCTCGACATCCGGATGCCCGAGATGGACGGCATAAGGGCGCTCGAGGAGCTGCGCAAGATTGACCCCTATGTATCGGTCATAATTCTGACCGGCTACGGCACGCTTTCCACCGCGCAGCAGGCCATGGTCGGGGGCGCCAACCAGTACATGCGCAAGCCGCCCGACGTGACCGAGCTGATCGACGCCGTGCGCGGACAGGCGGAGGCCGCCCAGCTCAGGCGCCAGCAGGCGAAGATCGCGGCAGACGCCGTCGCCCTCAACGGGGCCCTGAAGGCGGAGATCGAGGCCAACCAGCCGCAGATCTGGCAGGCGAGGGCGTCGGTCGAGCTTGTGCACGACCTCAACAACCCGCTCACGGTCGTGATCGGCTACTCCTCGCTCATGATCGAGGAGGCGCAGAAGCTTGTGCTGCATGACCCGGAGCTGGGGAGGCGGATGGCGGAGTACGCGACCGTCGTCGAGAAGGCGGCGGAGTACTGCCACCACCTTTCGGAGAACTGGCGCATGGCCTCCAAGAAGGTCACGAGCCTCGCTCTCCTGGACATCGTGAGCGTCGCCGCCGAGGTGAAGCAGGTGATTTTCTTCGCGAGTCCCTCGGTTGAGATACGCGGGCCCGCCGAGGCCTGGATCCTGGGCTCGAAGTACGAGCTCATGCGCGTCTTCCAGAACCTCCTCAAAAACTCCATCGAGGAGGGGGCGACGAAGGTGTTGGCCGACTTCAAGATCGAGGGCGGCAACGTCATCGTGGACATAACGGACAACGGCCCCGGCATGGACGAGGACCGCGTCCGCCTGGTCATGCACGGCGGATTCACGAGCAAGGAGAACGGGACGGGCCTCGGCCTCAATATCTGCCGCCACCTCACGTCGTCCCACGGGGGAGTTTTTTCGCTCGAGTCGCGGCCGGGCGCGGGGACGACGGTCCGGCTCACGTTTCCGGCAGCAGCCAAGAAATGACCGGCCAGTCCATCCACCCGCGGGCATGGGCAACCCCACCTTGACCGAGGACGCTGAATGCGACTGGCCCGCCCGATTTGGATCCTGGGCCGAGCGCGCGCCGGAGAGCAGGTCCCTGTGTCGAACCGCCCGCGCGATACCCTGGAGGCTTAGGCCCCCGACCGTCGGGGACGTGAGGGAGGTCCTGCGGGAGGCCGCCAGGAACGGGACCCCGCTCTTTCCCGTGAGCCGCGGCCGCAACTGGGGCTACGGCTCGCACCTGCCGTCCCAGGACGGCTCGGCCGTCCTCGACCTGAGCGCTCTCAACGCGATCAGCGACCTCGACCGGGCCTCGCTCAGCGTCCGGATCGAGCCGGGCGTGACCCAGGCCGAGCTCTTCGAATTCCTCCAGGTGCACGCCCCTGACCTCGCGATGAACGTCACGGGTTCGGGCCTCGGCACAAGCGTGCTCGGCAACGCCCTCGACCGCGGGATGGGCTACGGCGGCGAGAAGGACCGGGATGTCTACGCGATCGAGGCCCTGCTGGCGGACGGGTCCTCCGTGGGTCCCGCCGACGGCCTCCACCACAAGTCGCGCCGGCAGCCGGCGGGGTTCTGGTCGGACTGCCTTTTCTTCCAGGGCAATTTCGGGGTCGTTGTCGGCGCGCGCCTGCGCCTGAGGCTTCACCAGGAGGCGGAGGACGCCGTCATCCTGCAGGGGCCCTTTGACTCGCTGGTTTCCACCCTGAAGAGGGCCTACGCGGAACAGGTGGTCGACAAGCCAACGCACATTTCCGGGCCGGGGCGAACCGGGCGCCTCGGATTCGGCCTCCTGCGCTCGCTCTGGGGCAGAGACCCGACACCGCAGGAGGTGGGCCGCTGTTTCCCCGAGCAGGGGTCCTTCAGCGCCCTCGTCCCGCTGAACGGCAGGCGCCGGGTTGTCGATGCCGCGTGGCGTGAGCTCAAGGCGATGGCGGCGCCGGGGGTGAGCCTCCAGCGCGCCAATGCCATGAAGCTGGATTTGGCGGCAAGATGGCTGGGGCGCCTGGGAGCGCGGCACAAGGCGGCCCGGATCCTGGCGCTGCGGCCGATCCTCGCCCTCACCTGGGGCCAACCGAGCGATGCAGGCCTCTCGTCCCTGGACGGCTACGGGGGCGGCGATCCGGACCTCGCGGCCAGGGGAGCCATCTACGGCAATGCCGTCTCCTCGGTCGATCCCATTGAGGCACGCAGGGCCGAGGCCATCGTCGCGGCGAGGTGGAATGACTGCGCCTTCACGTGGATCGTGCTCGACAGCGTCTGCATGATCACGATCTACACGCTTCACTTCGACGACGCGGCGGCCGGGGACGTCCATGACGCCAACAGGGCGATCATCGGGGAGCTTCGGTCCGCGGGCCTGCCGCAGTACCGCCTGGACATCAATACTCCCGCCGCGCCCGGCGCCGAGGGGGTCGTGCGGCGCCTCAAGGCGGCGTTTGACCCACTTGGCCTGATAGCCCCCGGAAGGTACGAATCCCGATGCGCCGACGCGTAAAGATAACCGGAATCGGCCCCGTGACCCCCGTCGGAATCGGGCGCGAAAGCTTCTTCCATGGCATCAACGAGACCGTCAGCAGGGTGCGCGAGATCACCCGGTTTGACTCCCGGGGCGGGGTGTTCGTCGCCGCGGAGATCGACAACTTCAACCTGTCGGACTGGATCTCGGGGAGCGGCAACCCGAAGAGGATTCCGCGCCAGACCCAATTTGCGCTCGCGGGCACGGCGCTTGCGCTCGCCGACGCAGGAATTTCACTCGAGGAGCTGGAGGGGGTCCAGCCCGTGATCGTCAATGGGAGCGCCCTGCAGGATCCCGAAATCACGCACAGGACTTACTCGGGCGTTGCCACGAAGGGACCGCGGCACGCGGTGCCGGCGGCAATCTACGACGCCGGTCCCAGCTCGATCACGAATGCCATCGCGACGATGCTGAAGACCAGCTGCCGCACGATCGCGCTGCACAGCGCCTGCTGCGCCGGGCTCGATGCCATCGGCCACGGCGCGGAGATGGTCGCCAGCGGTCAGGCCGAGATCGCCATCTGCTGCGGAACGGAGGCCCCGGTCTTCAACCAGCCGATGCTCGAGCTCAACCTGGCGAAACTATCCCCGCGCAACGCCAGGAAGCCGGCGGAGATGGGCCGCCCGTTCGACCTCTGGCGAAACACGGGGGTGATCGGCGAGGGAGCGTGCGTGATCATTTTGGAATCGGAGGACAGCCCGCGGCCGGCCTATTCATGGGTGGGGGGGTACGCCTACGGCAATGACGACGCGGGCAGTTCCGGAAGCGGGCTCGCGGGGACCATGAAAATGGCTCTCGCAAACGCGCAATGCCGGGTGGATGCCGTGGACCTCATCAATGCCTGGGGACCCGGGCACACCGAGATCGACGCGGTAGAGGCGGAGTGCCTTGTGCGCATTTTTGGCGACCGCCTGAGGAGCATCCCGGCGGTCTCCCTGAAGGGCGCCATTGGAAACCCGCTCGCGGCTGCGGGCAGCATCCAGGTGGCCAGCGCGTCGCTCTCCCTGCAGACGGGCCGGATCCCGCCCACGGTCAATTGGCAGACACCCGACCCCGAATGCCCCCTTAACCTCGGAATGACCGCGCGAGACGTTGGATGCACGGTCGCCCTCGTGAACACGCACGGGCTGTGCGGGACCAACTCATCGATGGTCATCTTCAGGGCATGAACTCCGCCAACCTCCTGGCGTTCTTCATCAGCCTCGGCGTCGGCTGCGGCGTTCTCCTGGCGAATCCGTCGCGGGCGATCAACCGCGCCTTTTTCATGCTGTCGATGAACGTCGCCGCGTGGCTCGTGAGCCTGTGGTGGCTCATCGCCAGCACGGGGCTCGCGGACCCGGTCTTCAAGATCCGGATCACGAGCGCGGTAGCGGCGTTCATCCCGTTTTCCCTGTGGACCATAATGAACTGCGCGAAGGAGGACTCCTTCGGCTGGCGGGGCAGGCGCGGCGGATGGGCGTGGATCGTCGTGGGCCTGGTCATGGCCTCCATCTGTTTCTCCGACTATTTCATCCCTCCGGGTTCGCCGAGCGAGCACCCCATCCGGGGAGTCGGATGGGCCGCCTACGCGGTCATCACTGCCGCAAGCTACATTGTCCTGTTCGTCATGACCATCTTCAGCCTGCGAACGTGCAGCGGGATCCAGAGGATCGAGCTGCAGACACTGCTCGTGGGCGGGACGGCCTCGGGACTTGTCGGCGTGTCGCTCATGGTCCTCGCCCCGATTCTCGACCTTCCCGCCCTCTCCCATTCCATCCCCATCGTCATCGTCGTCTTCTATTCATTCACGGCCTGGGCCATCACGACCCAGAAGATCTTTGACGCCCGTGATTTCATCCGCTCCGGACTCCAGATCGCGCTTTCGATAGGCGTCGTCGCGGGGCTCATCGGCCTGGCATTGAGAATCAACCCGCAGGAGGTGCCGCGCACGCTGGTCGTCTTCTCGTGTGCCACGCTGATAACCGTGATCTTCAGGCAATATAACAGTACGATCCTTTGGGCGACGCAGATGGGCGGCGACCGCGAGGCGGAGGCCATTCGGACGGCGATTCTTGCCGCCGGCAGGGACGAATTTGACCGGAACACGCTCGTGAGGCGCTTTGGAAGGATCCTCGGAGATTGGGGGGGCGCCGAGCACGCCTACTTCCTCAACGGAGAAAAGGACACGTTCACGTGCGGGACATTCACGATGGAGGCGGGTTCGCCAGCCGGGGCGGAGCTCCTCTTGGCCAAGTGGGCCACGCCCGAGAGCCTCCAGCGCCAGAGGGACTCCGGCGGACGGCGCGAGCTCCTGAAGTTGATGAGGGACCAGAAGCTCGGGGTCATGATCTGCGCCCCGAGCGACGAGGGCCTCGCGCCCTTCATCATCGCCCTTGAAACGAGGCGCACCCGCGCGCCCGTCACGTGGTCCGAGGTAAAGCTCCTCCAGGAATGGACCGCGGTCATCGAGAACATCCTCTCGCGCATCAACCTGACGCAGCACGCGCGCGAATCCGAGCAGCTGAGGACGGCCGGCCTCCTCGGCGCCAGCCTCGCGCACGAGATCCGCAATCCCCTGGTGACACTCAAGACGATCGCCCAATCCGCCAGCACCCGCTTCAACGACCCGGAATTCAGGCGGCTCCTCATAGACCTCGTGCCCGCCGAGATCGAGCGCATCGAGGGGCTCGTGAGCGGCCTGATGGACCTGGGCCGGCCCCAGCATCCCCACTTCGAGCGATTTCGGCTGAACGAGATCGTGGAGACGAGCGTCAAGCTCGTGCGCCCAAAGGCGCAGGATGAGTCCGTGGCCCTGAGCTGCGCGCTGAGGGCCAATCCCGACGTCGTCAACGCCGACCGCGCCTCCATCAGGCAGGTCATCCTCAACCTCGTCATGAACGCGATCCAGGCCGTGTCGGTCATCGAGGGAAAGCGCGAGGTGAGCGTCCGGACGAGCGGGGGCAACGGATCCGTCGTCCTGGAGGTGAGGGACAACGGCCCCGGGATGCCGCCAGAGGTCCGCGAGAGGCTGTTTCAGCCCTTCACGACCAGCAACAAGACGAGCGGCATCGGCCTCGGCCTCGCGATCACCGCCGACCTCGTGAAGCTTCACCACGGGCAAATTGCCTTGGTTGATGCGGGAGAAGTTGGCACAACATTCCGGGTTACTCTTCCATGCCGGCAACCTATATAACGACGACGCAAGACCCGAAGCTTGCCGAGGACTGGGCCCACCAGCTTCCAGCGGCGCCCGTCGCGCACCGGAAGGGGGAGGCGCTGGTGCGCGAGCTGATGCGCCCCGGAGCGCGCGTCTGGATCCGCGACATCTGCGACACGGAGGCACCCAGCTCGGCCCACGCGGACACGGTCATCGTCGTCGTCGGTGAGCCGAGGAGCCATCCCTTTGAGGAGGCGAAGGTCGACCGCATGAACAGCTATTTCCTGTCCTACGAGGAGAGCAGGACCGAGCTGCGGCGCCTCGCCCCGCTGGCGGCGGAGCTGGCCGAGAGCAGGTCCGTCCTCTCGGTGCTCCAGAGGCGCCAGCAGCGAGCCGAGCCCGCGCAATCGGAGAGCCCCGAGTCGGGCAGGCAGCGCTCCGACGGCCTGGAATTCCTGGCGTCGGCGATCGGCCACCTCGATGACGAGGGCCGCCTCATCGAGGAGTTCCAGCGCGGGGCGCGGGCGCGCATCCGCTCCTCGAAGGTGGCGGTGTTCGTCCGGGACGGGAAGCGCTTCGTCTCGAAGAGCGAGGGCTGGGAGTGCCCGGCCAACGATGAGCTCGTCCGCTGGCTCCAGGAGCACGCGGCGATCGTCGAGTCGGCGACCATGAACGACGTGGAGGACCCGTCCGTGGAGTCCTCGATACGCCAGAGGCTGAGCGAATGGAATTCCCGGCTGCTCGTCCCCTTTGAGGTCCGCGGCACGCTCGATGGCTGGGTCGTTTTCGGCCCGCGGGCGGACGGGCGCGCCTATTCGGGCGCCGACCGCGACGATTCGCTGGCGCTCGTGGAGGTCTTTTCGCGCCTTCGGGGCATGCACCTCGCCCTTTCCAAGGCGAAGTCCGCAAGCCGGGACGTCGCGCTCCTCCAGGAGAACGGGCCCAGGTTCCGGGTGCTCACCCCCTCGCGGATCGCCGACACGTCGCTTCCCGTCGAGGTGCGCGAGATGGCGAGCATTGCCCTTCGCGAGGGCAGGCGCGTCGAGCGCGAATTCGGCCGGATCCGCGTGTCGGCCGGCCCGATCCCGGCCACGGGCGAATGCTGGGTCTGGTGGGACGAGTCGGCGCTGACCGCCGAGGCCTCCGCGCACAAGCGGGAGTCTGAGCGGCACCAGATCCTCAATGACCTGGGGATCATGATCTCGCACGAGCTCGCGAACGCTATGTTCTCGGTGAGCACCTATTTCCAGCATCTCCAGCGGCAGAAGGCGGCCGACGAGCCCGCGCACCCTCTGGTCGACAGGGTGGGCAAGGACATGGAGCGCATGAAGACGATGCCCCACCTCCTGAGCACACTTTTCGAGATGTCCAAGCGGCCGACGACAAAGGTCGACCTCAAGCACCTCGTTCAAGCCGTCGGGAGGGAGGTGGGCGGCCACGCCGTCGTCCCCGAGACTGCCCCGGTCATCTGGGGGCATGAGAAGAACCTGAGGGAGGCGCTTCTCTGGCTCTGCCACGAGATCATCGAGACCAAGGACAAGGTGGGCATAGGCGCCCGGGAGGCGAAATTCACCCTGACGCTGAAGGAAAAGGGCAAGGGCGACGAGGCCGTGTGCCTGGTGACGATAGCGTATCCCGGGCTCCGCATGGACCAGATCAGGGTGGGGGAGGCCTCCTCGACCGAGGAGTATCCTACGGTGCCGGTCTATCTCGCCCGCGAGGTGATCCGGTTCCATTACGGCACGGTGCACGTGGGCCAGGGCATTGACGGGCCCGAACTGATGATCGCCCTTCGTTCGCGCCGCGTGGAGGGTCTCTTCGAGGTCGATCAGGAGCAGAAGAGGCTTCCGGCGCGAGCCACGGCCAATCCCTTCAAGGTCGAGGCTAAGCCGCCGCAAGACGATTCTGACGCGCTCCCGGCCTCGGCATGAGCGGCGGGGAAGCAGCCTGGGCTTCCTCCCTCTCGGATTGGGCGCATGCCCAGGCGGACATAAGGGCCCTGGTCCAGATCGGCTCCCGTGTCCAGGAGGGCGCCGGTGCCGACTCATGGTCGGACTACGACTACCAGCTGATCACCTCGCGTCCCGGAAGCTACCGGGACGGATCGTTCTCGGCGAAGCTCGGCCCCTGCTGGGCGTACGGGAGCCGGATGGCCTTCGGGAACGCGCTCAAGGTCACCGCCGTCTTCGACGGGGCGCTCGAGGCCGACTTTGTGGTGCTGAGGCACATCGAGGTCCTCATTGCCGTGACTGCGCTCCGCTGGCCGCAGACGGCGCGCCTGTGGCCCCGCGCCCTCGCGAGGGGGGTCGCCGACCTGAGGGGAGTCGTCGGCTCGGGCTGGAGGATGATCAAGGGGGGCGCCGTCTGGGAGAGGCGCTATTCCCGCATCTCCTATGCCAGCAATCCGCTCAGCGAGGATGAATACCGGCAGTGGTGCGGCGAGTTCTGGAGCCAGCTTGTCTGGGTGGCCAAGAAGGTGGGGCGCGGCGAATACCGGGCGGCCCAGCGCGGCGTCCACCAGGACCTGGTTGAGAACGCGCTTCGGATGCTCGAGCAGGAGGCGCTTCTCGAAGGCCTCAAGGCTTTCCCGAGGGGGCGGCGCGCCGAGCTCTGGCTGAGCCCGGAGCAACTCACGGCCACGGATGTCAGCAGCCGGCCCGAGCGCGCCGCGCTGGTCGTCGCGCTCGGCCAGATCGCAGATGCCTTTACCAAGTCCTCGGCGGCGGTGGCCGGGAAAAGGGGCTGGCGAATCCGGGATTACACCGGGATCCGATCATGGCTGACCGGACTCTTCGCCGGGGAGGTGTAGCAGGGACGTGAGAAAAAATCGCCGGCGGAGCAGTCAGAAACGGTGCCGGATTGAAGGCAGCGAGACAGAAGAAAGTCCCCCTCCTTTCCCCGAAATGTAAGACTTCAGCAGCGTTCTCCACCCGATGGCGCCCGACTAAACTTTTTGTGGAAAAATTGTCGGAGATGTGGCGCTCAACGCCATGAATTCGCCGGGGGAAGCGACGATGTCGGGATTGGCTCTTGAGAAGCCTGCAGTCTCGCCGGTAGGCGCCATCGTCGCAGCCACGATCGGCAACGCCCTCGAATTCTACGATTTCCAGACGTACAGCTTCTTCGCGATCCAGATCGGCCGCGCCTTTTTTCCGTCCAAGAGCGCATATGGCAGCCTCATGCTCTCGCCGGCGACATTCGCGGTGGGCTTTGTGACGCGCCCGATCGGCGGGATCGTCATCGGAAATTTTTCCGACCGGGCGGGCAGGAGGGCGGGCATGGTGCTGAGCTTCACCCTGGTGGGAGGGGCGGTGGTGGCCATGGCGCTGATCCCGCCCTATTCCATGATTGGGATCGCCGCGCCTGTCCTCGTCGTCCTCACGCGAATGGTGATGGGCTTTTCGCTCGGAGGTCTTCCTTTTGGGGGCGCTCTGTCGGATCGAATCGGCAGGCGCCCAGTCATGATCTGCTCCAGCTTGGCGGGGATTTTCACCGTCTATCCCGTATTCGCATGGATCGCGGAGAGCCGAAGCCCGCTGGCCCTGTTGACGGGGATCGGCCTTTTGGCTCTCCCATTCGGGATGATGGCCGGCGCCTTCTTCGCTGCGTTCACCGAAAGCCTGCCCAAGGCCATCCGCGGCGGGGCCTTTGGCACGGCTTACGCGGTGTCCATCGCAGCCTTCGGCGGCACTTGCCCGCTGGTAATGACCTGGTTGATCCACATCACGGGCAATCCGATGGCGGTAGCATGGTATCCGCCGGCCGCTTGCGTCGCCGGCCAAGTAGGGGTCCGGATGATCCCGGGGAGCGCGCCGGTATGCCGCCGATCGAATCCGCACAACCCGGCTCGCGGGTAGCCTGCTCGTCCGGACGCTACCTGGACTGGAACAGCTCCGCGATGATGTCCTCGAGGGGGACGTCCTCGATCGTGATGTCGGCGACGGGCCCGGTGGCGAGGACCTCCTGGGCGACCGCGACCACGTCGTCGCTCGGGACGCGGAGCGTAAAGGTCCCGTCGCCGCCGCGCACCGTGTCGCCGTACCTCGAGCGCCACGTCTCGGGGAAAAGCGCATCCTTGGGCACGAAGCGCACGATCTTCTTCTTGCTGTCGCTGCCGGCCTCGAGGCGGTCGAGGGCCCCGTCGTAGATCTTGCTGCCCTTGTGGATCACGATGACCCTCTCGCAGAGCTCCTTGATGTCGGCCATGTAGTGGCTCGTGAGGACGATCGTGACCCGGTGCCTTTGGTTGTAGTCGCGCAGGAAAAGGCGCACGGCGCGCTGAGAGACGACGTCGAGGCCGATCGTAGGCTCGTCGAGGAAAAGAACCTTCGGCCGGTGGATCAGGGCGGCGATGAGCTCCATCTTCATCCTCTCGCCGAGCGAGAGCTCGCGGACCATGACGTTGAGCTTTTCGGAGACGCCGAGGAGCTGGACCAGCTCGTCGAGCGTCGCCTTGTAGGCGGCCTCGTCGAGGCCGTAGATCGCGCGCAGGAGGGCGAAGGACTCGATCGCGGGCAGGTCCCACCAGAGCTGGTTCTTCTGCCCGAGGACGAGGGCAAAGATCCTCCGGTAAGCGTTCTCCCTCTTCGTGGGATCAAAGCCCGCCACCCTTGCGGTCCCGGAGGTCGGGAAGATGAGGCCCGAGAGCATCTTGAGCGTCGTCGTTTTCCCGGCGCCGTTCGGCCCCAGGAACCCCACGAACTCGCCCTCGGCGATCGAGAAGCTGATGTCCTTGGCGGCCGCTGTCTCGTCATACTCGCGGCTGATCAGGCCCTTCACGCCACCCCAGAAGCCCGGCTGCTTCTTGTAGGTGCGGAAGATCCGCGTCAGGTGCGCCACCTCGATCATGGGCGTGCCCAAGGAAGCACACATCGGCGCTCAGATCGAACCCAGCGTGGAATAATCGAGGACCGTGTGGCTTATGAAGCCGGCGTCGAGGGCCGCCAGGTCCGTCAGAGAGCGCTCGGGCGAGAGGTCGTCGCCGAGCTTGAACGCGAAACGGTGCGCGCCGTCGTCGGCGCGCGCGCTGAAGATGCCCTTGGACATGACGCGCGCCGGCACGGTGCGGCGCAGCTTTGCGTCGGGCGCGCACGGGAAGGGGAAATTGACGTTGTGGACGGTGAAGCTCCTGGGCGGGGATTCGGCGGCGAGCGCGGGGACGATGCGGGCGGCATGCTCCGCTGAGGCACGGACGACCGCGAGGACCGAGGCGTCTGGGTTGCCGCCCCGCTCCTTGAGCTCATCGTAAACGCGGATCGGAAGGCACTGCGAAAACGCGATGCCCGGGATCCCGTGGAGCGCCCCCTCGCATGCGCCTGCCACGGTGCCGCTCCCCAGGATGAAGCCGAGGCTCGCGTTGAGGCCGACGTTGATCCCGCTCACGACGGCGTCGGGCATGCAGGGCAGGAGGTGCTCGATGCCTATGTTGACGCTGTCGCTCGGCGTCCCGTCGACAATCCACGTCGGACATCCCAGGCCGCGGTCGGCCTTCATGGACTCGACCGGCCTGTGGCGCGACTTCGCGGCGCTGATCCAGCTCTGCTCGGCCTTCGGGGCCGTGACGTAGACCTCGTGGCCCGCGGCGATCAGCGCGCGGACCAGCTCGTGGAGAAGGACGGATCCGACCCCGTCGTCGTTCGTTACGAGGAGCCTCAATCCTTTATGACTGGACCGGGGCGGCCTCGGGCGCGTTCTTGGCGGCCTCCAGCTCCTGCATGGCGGCCTTTCGCGACAGGCGGACCTTGCCGGAGCGCTCGTCGATGCCGATGCACTTGACCGTGATCATCTCGCCCATCTTGACGACGTCCTCGGTGCGGCGCACGCGGAAGTCGGCGAGCTCCGAGATGTGGACGAGGCCCTCCTTGCCTGGGGTGCACTCGACGAAGCAGCCGAAGTCCTTGATTCCGGTCACGCGCCCCGTGTAGAGCTTGCCGACCTCGATCGGGACACCGCCGCCGCCGCCCCCGGCACCGCCGCCGCAGAGCCCGTCGACCTCCTGGATCGCGCGGGCCATGGCCTCGGCGTTGTTGGAATAGATGAAGACCTTGCCGGAGTCGTCCTCGGCGATGTCGATCTGGGCGCCGGTCGTCTCCGTGATGCGCCTGATGGTCTTGCCGCCGGGCCCGATGAGGAGGCCGATCTTCTCGGGATCGATCTGGATGGTCTGGATGCGGGGCGCGTACTTGCTGAGATCGGCGCGCGGCGCCGGCATGACAGCGAGCATCTTCCTCAGGATCTCGATGCGGGCGTCGCGGGCCTGGTGGATGGCCACCTTGGCTATCTCGATCGGAAGGCCGTTGATCTTCAGGTCGAGCTGGAAGCCCGTGATCCCCTTGGTCGTGCCGGCGACCTTGAAGTCCATGTCGCCGAAGTGGTCTTCCTCGCCGATGATGTCCGTGATCGTGACCCACTTGGCGATCGAGCCGTCCGCGGCATTGTCGGTCATGAGCCCGCAGGAGATGCCCGCCACCGGGGCGATGATCGGCACGCCGGCGTCCATGAGGGAGAGGCATCCGCCGCAGATCGACGCCATCGAGGTCGAGCCGTTCGAGGCCATGATCTCGGAGACGACGCGGATCGAGTAGGGGAAGGCGTCCTCGGGCGGCAGGACCGGGACGAGCGAGCGCTCGGCCAGTGCCCCGTGTCCGATCTCGCGGCGCCCGGGGGCCCCGAACCTGCCGGTCTCGCCGACGGAGAACGGCGGGAAATTGTAGTGGAGCATGAAGCTCTTCGAGGTGGCGCCGCCCGTGAGGCCGTCCATGTCCTGGGCCTCCTTGGTGGGGCCGAGGGTCGTGATGACCATGGCCTGCGTGTCGCCGCGCTCGAAGAGCGCGCTCCCGTGGACCATGGGGAGGACCCCGACGTCGCACGAGATGGGGCGCAGGCTCTTCGCGTCGCGGCCGTCCGAGCGCACGCCGCGCTCGAGGACCGTCTTCCTGTAGGCCTTGTACTGGAGGTCCTCGAAGACGACGTTGAGATCGACGTCCGTGAACTTGCCCTCGCCGAGCTCGGCGATGAGCGCCGCCTTGGTCTCGTCCTTGATCGCCTTCATGTTGGCCGAGCGGACCGCCTTCTCCTTGCCGAAGATGGCGTCGGGGATCTTGGGGCCGGCCACGCGCTCAATGATGGCGCGCGCCGCGGGCGTCGCTCCCACGAGCGGGAAGGTCGCCTTCGGCTTGCCCGCCAGGCTCACGAGCTCCTTGATGGCCTTGATGATGGGCTGGATCGCCTTGTGGGCGAATTCCAGAGCCTCGATGAAGCGGTCCTCGGGGAGCTGGTCGGCGCTTCCCTCGATCATGAGCATGTCGTTCTCGTTGCCGACGTAGATCAGGTCCAGGGACGACATGAACATCTGCTCGATCGTCGGGTTGGCGACGAACTGGCCGTCGATGAGGCCGATCCGCGAGGCCGCGATCGGCCCGTTCCACGGGATGTCGGAGATCGCGAGCGCGGCGGACGCGCCGTTCACCATCGAGATGTCGGACTCGTTCTTCTGGTCCGCAGAGAGCAGGATCCCCACAACCTGGACCTCGTTGAGGAAGCCCTCGGGGAAGAGCGGGCGGCACGGCCGGTCGCACAGGCGCGACGTCAGGATCTCCTTCTCCGTGGGCCGTCCCTCGCGCTTGAAGTAGCCGCCGGGGAAGCGGCCGGCCGCGTGGTACTTCTCGCGGTAGTCGACCGTGAGGGGAAACCAGTCCTGGCCGGGCTTGGTGGTCGAGGCGACGGTGGCAGCGACGAAGACGTTCGTCTCGCCGACCGTCACGTTGACGGCGCCGTTGGCGAGCTTTCCGATCGAGCCTGTGGAGAACTTGATCCCGTATTCCGGGACCGTGACAGTGTGTTTCTGATTCATTGCGTTATTTCCTGCTTTTTGAGTGTGACGGGGCCCTTCGCGTGCGGATGTTCGGGCGGGGGGCGTGTTTCGGATGGGGAGGCCGCGCGGCGCGCGGGCCGTGCGGGCTTTCGTCAGTCTCGAACTCTTCCGAGAGATTTCCGTTTGGCGCCCCGCGTTCTGTGCCGCGGCGGCAAACCGAAATGTCCCGGTATCGTGTCGAGCGTCTTTACAACAACGGGCGACCCGCGGATCGGATCGCCCGTTTGGCGAAAAGCGTCATTTGCGCAGATTGAGCTTCTGCAGCAATTCGTTGTATTTGGGTAGGTTGTGCTGCTTCAGGTAATCGAGCAACTTGCGGCGGCGGCTGGCCATCTGCAGGAGTCCGCGGCGGGAGTGGAAGTCCTTCCGATGGGTGCGCAGGTGCTCCGTCAGGTGGTTGATGCGGGCCGTCAGGAGGGCGATCTGCACCTCGCTCGAACCGGTGTCCTTTTCGTGGGTTTTGTACTCTGCTATGATTTCTGGCTTAACAACTGTGGGCATTTTTATGTAGTTGAGTTGCAGGACTGTAGAGGACCCTTGCAGGTCCCGTGCCGCCCGCGCCGCCGGGGAAAAGACCCCGGCTTAGCCGACGCCACCGTTCCAACCCGGCGGAATGCCGGGCCAGTCATGGCAGGACCCCCAACTTACGGGGCCCCACTGACGCAAGGGAACAACATCAAAAATGGGCCTATTCGGCGCAAGCCCAAATTTGGGCCCCATCGCTCACCCCTGGGAGAGGTGGAGCTGCTTGACGGTGGCGCAGCCGGGGATCTTGCGGATCCTCTCGACGATCTCGGCCCTGTTGAGGAAAAACTCGTTGCGGACGACGGCATGGCTCACGTGGACTATAAGGCGGCCCCGCTCGTCAATCCGGACCGCGTTCGAATAGGATGCGTTGGCGGGGCCGACGATCTCCTTCCACTGGTCGCGGATCGCCTGCTCGGCGGTCGGCCGCCCGATTCCGTGCTTCGACCTCAGGCTGTCGATCAGCTCGACGAGCTCGCGGGACGGGCGCCTGCGCGCGCCCCTGGGGTCCTCGGAGGGTATCCTGCGAAGGGAGGCGATCAGGTCCTCAGCCGACCTGCTGAATCTGTGGGGCTCGCCTGGCATCGGGCTCATGCCAGAGATGCGGCCAGCCCTTGCGGGATGCAATCTTAAGAGCCTGCCAGACCCATCCGCTCGGCGGCCTCGGCAGTCGGCTCCCTCCGAGCGTGAAGCACCGTCCCAGGACCGCGGGGCCGGGACCGAAGCGCTTCGAGTAGCAGCGGGCGTTCCCGTACGTGAAGAACCGGGCCATCCACCGGCCTGCGCGCGGGTGCTCCGGGAACTGCTCCCGGGCGATCCTGAGCCGCAGCAGGTGGGAGAGCGCCAGCATACGCCCCCAGACCCGCTCCGTCCATTGGCCCCGGGCGACGCGGTAGAACGCGCCGGTGGCCTTCACCAGCTTGACGGGTCCCGCGCACGCGAGCCTGTACCAGAATTCATAGTCGGCGACGGGCCCCCACTTCTCGTCGAATCCGCCGAGATGCAGGGCCACGTCGCGCCGGACAAGGACGCCCGGGAAGGGGGTCATCGAGCTCTTGAGGAAATAGGCGGGCGGATAGTCGGTCGCCGTCGGGGCGAAGAGGGGCCGGTGCGCCGCGGGGATGGCCGCACCGCGGGTGGTCTTCGTGCAGACGGCCGCGGTCCCCGCCTTCAGGTGGGGAAGGACGCACTCAAGGTACCAGGGATAGAGGGCGTCGTCCTCGTGGAGCACCATGACCCATTCGCCCCGAGCGGCTTTCAGGCACCGGTTCCAGCTGCGCACGGCGCCCAGGGGCTCGGGGTTGCGCGAGTACTTGAAAGTCTCCTTCGGAAACTTCCGCACGACGTTGCGGGTCTCCTCCATCGTCCCGTCGTCGCAGACAATCACCTCGATGGAGACCCTGGCCGTCTGCGCCATGATGCTCGTCAGCGTCTCGGACAGAAGCGCCGGCCTGTCATAGGCGGGCACCGCAATGGTGATGAGGGGCGCGCCAGCGGGCCGCGCTGCGCGCGGACTCCGCCTTGATGTCCATCTCGGCGCTTGGACACTGTGAATCATGGGATTCAATGCGCATGACGACCCTTCCGGCCAAAGAGTTTCGGCCTGTTTCTAGAAATAATGCTAATTTTTGATTAAGTGGCCGGCCCCTGGGCGCCGCCGGCCGCTACGGCTGGCCGCCGACGACCCCGGCCTGCCCGTGCCAGCGGGACTCGAACGAGTAGGCGCCGGATTCCACCGCATAGATGCTCCTGTCCCCCTCCCTCGCTACAAAGGTGACCCCGGGGCGCTTGGCAGCCGGCTGCCCTCCCTCCATGACGGCTCCGTCGGAGCTCGGCACGAACACGGTCCCCATGGTGTTTGCCGGGAGCGCGATCTTGAGGTCGAACCGGTCGCCCGCGCGTTCCCACCTTGCGGATACCGGCCCGCGGATTGAATCAAAGCTCGCGTCCACCCAGGACAGGTCCCCGACCGGCTGCGGGCGGAAATCCACCGTCTTGAACCCCCGCGCATTGGGGTCGATGTCGATGCCGGCCAGGTCGCGGTAGAACCACTCGTTGACCTGCCCCAGCATGAAATGGTCCTGGGAGGAACGGGGGTTTGCGTCCCAGGCCTCCGTGAGGCTCGTCGCCCCCATGCGAAGCTGGTATCCGTAGCCTGGGCGCCTGTCCTGGTTGATCATCCGGTAGACGACGTCGGAGCGGCCGGCGCGGGCGAGCGCCTGGAGCACATAGCGGAATCCCACGTCCCCGGCGGTCGTTGCGTAGCCATGGAGCCTGATGTCCCTGACGAGCGCCGCAAGGACCCGCTCCCGGTTCCTGGGCTCTGCGATCCCCATGAAGAGCGCCATGGCGTTCGCGCACTGGGTGTCGCCGGCGTAGGTCCCTGTCTCCTCGTCGAAGAACTTGGCGTTGAACGCCTGCCGGATGCCCTCGGCCCGGGCCATGTAATCGGCGGCTTCGCCAGTGCGCCCCATGAGCTCGTCAGCGTGGCCGATGACCCTGGCGTCGTTGTACATGAACAGGGTTGCCGTGACGCTTGCCGGAGTGAGCTGGGCGTGGCCCGGCGGCTTGGGGCCGAGGTCGAACCAATCCCCCAGTCCCTCGGAGAGGATCCCATTTGAGCTCTTCGACTCGAGATAGGCGTAGTAGGCCTTCATCCGCCCGAGCCGCGCCCGCAGGAGATCGAGGTCGCCGGTGAACTCAAACTGCTGCCAGGGCACGATTATAAAGGCCGAGCCCCATTCGGCGGCGGCGAGGAAGGGGGCGTCGAACTTTGCGTATTCCGGCGCGGTCGTTGGGATGAGCCCGTCGTCGTGCTGGGAATCCGCCATGTCGCTCACCGCCTTCTCGAAGATCCGGCTCACGTCGAACTCGTACCGGAACGACGGCCCGTTCATGTGGCACTGCTCGAGCCAGCCCAGCTTCTCGCGGGTGGGGCAGTCGGTCAGCACCGAGACCATGTTGGAGCGCTGGGCCCAGCGGACGAGCGTGTGGATGCGGTTGAGCATCTGGCTTGACGTGGCGAACCGGCCGACGGGGGCGGCGCACGAGTGGACCACGAGCCCCTCCAGGGATTCGATCTTCGGGAGCGCGCCCGCCGCCGCGCCGCCCGCGGGCGCCACGGGGGGCTCGTCGATCAATATGGGCGGCGGCGCCCAGCCCGCGGCGTAGAGCTTCGCCTCCAGGAAGCGGCAGCCGATGTAGCAGAAGCGCGGGGTCCATGTCTCCGGGCCGTCCGTCGCCTTCGTGTATTGCCACCAGGCGCTGCCAGTCGCCTCTCCCATGTTCATCGACGCGCGGTTGAGCGTGCCGTCGGGGTTCGTGAGCTCCGACGGGATCAGGCGCACGGTGCTGCCTGCCGGGCCAGAGACCCTGATCCGGGGCATCGTGGACGCGTTCTGGCCCAGGTCGTAGACGATGCTCCCGTCGGGAAGGCTCCGCCGGGCGACGGGGCTCCTTGATTCAATCACCCTCATCGGCTCGTCGGAGGCCGAGTGCCCCTTCAGGGACACTCCGGCGGGTCCGAACGGAACGGCGAGGGGCCAGCGCCGGTCGTCAAAATCGGCCCTGGACCAGCCGGGGCGCTCGAGGCGCGCGTCGTAGTCCTCCCCGATGTAGGCGTTGCCAGCCGTGATCGGGCCCCGGCGGACCCGCCAGAGCGCGTCCGTCGCGACTGTCTCCACCGCTCCGTCCGAATACTCAAGCCTGAGGTGGAGGATTGCCCGGAGGGGGCCCGAGACCCGGACAAACTTCACGTAGCGTCCGCGCTGCTGGACGTTGTACATGCCGTTTCCGAGCACGAGGCCCGCTGCGTTGGCCCCCTCGTGCAGGAGCGCCGTCACGTCGCGCGTCTCGTAGAGCGTCGTCTTGTCGTAGTCCGTCCAGCCGGGCGAGAGGAGATCCTCGCCGACCTTGGCTCCGTTGAGCGCCAGCTCGTACTGGCCAAGTCCGCACACGTGGACCACGGCGCGCCGCAGCCCGGGGCGCACCGTGAATTCCCGGCGGAGCAGGAGCGACTCGGTGTCCCCGGGAGAGGTGATCCATTCGGCCTTCCAGTCCGAGGGGGACAAGAGTCCCATGGTCCAGGTCGCAGGAGCGCTCCAGGGGGTCGGCTGACCGGACCGGTCCCAGCTGCGCACCTTCCATAGGACCCGCTCCGATGACGCGAGAGGCCTCCCGGCGTAGCGCACGCCGCTCGTCTGGTCCGAGGGCATCTTCCCGCTGTCCCAGAGATCGCCGCGGTCGAGGCCCAGGGACTCGGGCGACGAGGCGGCAATCACCTCCCACGCCGTCTGCCTCTGGCCGCGCTCGGAACTTTCCAGGATCCATGAAAGGCGGGGCTGCGCGACGTCGATCCCAAGCGGGTCGACCGAGTACTCGCAGCGCAGCCCCCCAACGCTCATCCCGGCCGCGGCGGCGCAGGCCCGGACCGCCAGAGCGAAAATGAGCGTCGACGGCGCTACAACGGGGGTACGCATGCGGGGAACGAAAACGCCGCCAACCTTAGATAATTTCCGGGTTCACGCGCAACTCTTGAAGGAGGGCTAGCCCGGTGGCCGCTGGGCCGGTATTCTCGCCAGAGCCGAGCGCACCGCAGCGCAGACCTCCTGCACCGTGTGCCTTCTCACGCAGAGGTTCCTGTACGAGTCGCCCGCGACGCACGTGCCCGGCGAGACGCACGGGGAGCACGGCATCGGGGGCACGAGAAGCGTGTGGTTCTCCCCGTGGGGGCGGAACAGCACCGGGTTCTGGGACCCGTAGAGGGCTATGACCGGGGTTCCGACGGCGGCTGCCACGTGCATCGGGCCGCTGTCATGACAGAGGAGCGCCGAGCTCGCGCGGGCCAGCGCCGCAAACCTCGGGAGGGAAGGGGGCTCCTCGAGCACAAGAAGATGGCTCCGCGCGCTGGCCTTTATCTCGGAGATGAGGCGTCGCTCGCCCGGTCCGCCCGCGAGCACCACCTGCGCTCCCAGCTCATCCTGCACCAGGTCGCAGACAGCTGCGAACCTGTCCGCCGGCCAGATTCGCATCGCGCTGCGGCTGCCCGGGTGGACGAGGAGGGTCCTGCCCTGGGCTCCCACGAACCGGCGCCACTCGGCGACATCGGCCTCCAGCGGGACGAGCCTGATGTCGCGCACGGCCACGGGCACGCCAGCCGGCGCCAGGGCCTTCAGGTAGTAGTCGCTGATGGGATGGCTCTCGTGCTCGCCCTCCGGATCATGCACGACGTGGCTGTACAGGGCCCGAAGCCTGACGGGATGGGACCCGTGGTGGAGCGCGATCCTGGTCTGGGCCCCGCTCAGGCGACTGATGAGCGCGGTCTTCTCGGTGTTGTCGAGGTCGAAGACGTGGGTGAGGCCCGCATCCCTGAGGTGCCCCACGAAACCCGGCCACGCCGCCATCCCCTCGGGCAGGATCATGACGGAGTCCACGTCGGGGTTGAGCGCGAGGATCGCGGAGTACGGGCGCTCGAGCAGGACGGACACATGCGCCCCCGGCCAGTGGAGCTTCAGGTTCCGCAGAAGCGAGCCCAGGAGCACGACGTCACCCAGGTAGCGGCGCCGGATGACGAGGATCTTCGGGTCTTTGGGCATGCAATGGGTCGGCCGCTCCAATGGAAGCGCAGGGCGCCTCGCAGCGGCAACGCAATTGCTCCGAAGGTCGCCCGGTCGGCCGGGCGCGGTCCCCGGCTAGCTCGCCTTGAAAAACCGGGACAATCCCTTCGGGCGCCGGGCGGGCCGCGGCGCCCGCACGATCTCCGGTTCGCCCGTCCCGAAACTGTGCACAAGCGAGACGTCGGCGACCTTGAGGAATGCGGCCACGAAGGCTTCGTCCCTTGTTCCACGCATGAGGTAATCAAGCTTTCCGCGCGTGTAGGCGGGGTCTTGGATCATGCGCGGGAAGAGGATGAAGGTGTGGGGGATGTCGTGAACGACAAGGGTGTGGATCAGCCTGTAGAACATGTTTGCGAGGACGTCGGCCTGGCGCGCGGGATCCGTCGTTCCCCAAAGGCCGCCGGCAACGCTCCCTTCGCTCCCCCCGACGGAGACCCGGCTCGCGGCGGCCGACTCGAGGTCGCGGATTGGGATGTAGGCGTGGTCGATCACGAACCGGCCCGTGGCCAGCAAACCGGGAAGGGTGTCGCACAGAGCCGGGTTCTTGACGATGTACGGGGTGTGGGGGTCGGCGAGGTTGTGCTCGAGGCCGGCGTTAGAGTGCGCGAAGTACTTCTTGTCCCAGTTGGCCTTGTTGATCCCGGTGTCGAGGCCCAGCTCCGTCAGGAGACGAACAAGAAATGTCGTCCCCGACCGGCCGGTTCCGGAAATGATGACCTTGTGGGCGGCTTCGGGTCCCCTCGGCATACCGGACTTGAGACGCGCGGCTGCCGGAAAAGTGTCGTAAATATTCTCTGGCCCTATCCGACCCCGGTCCTCTGGCGGTCGTAGAGCGACTGGTACAGGCCGTTTTCCGAGTAAAGGCGCGCGTGGTCGCCCCTGGCGACAATGGAGCCCCGGTCAAACACCAGGATGAGGGACGCGTCACGGATTGTGCTAAACCTGTGGGCTATAATGACAACCGTCTTGCCGACCACCAGCTTCCTCAGCGCGTCCTGGATCATCTGCTCGCTCTGGGAATCAAGGGCGGAGGTGGCCTCATCGAGGATCAGGATCGGCGCGTCGCGCAGGAAGGCCCGCGCCACGGCGAGCCTCTGCTTCTGGCCGCCCGAGAGCCGGGCTCCCCGCTCGCCGACGACGGTGTCGTAGCCCTGGGGAAACGAGCGGATGAATTCATCGGCGTGCGCCTTCACGGCTGCGGCCCTCACCTCGTCGGGCGTCGCGTCCAGCCTGCCGAGAAGCAGGTTATTGTAGACCGTGTCGTTGAAGAGGACCGGGTCCTGCGAGACGAGCGCAATGTTGCGGCGCAGGTCCGATAGGCGCATGCGCCGGATGTCGACGCCGTCGATGTTGACGCTCCCGGCCCCCGCTTCGAAAAAGCGCGGCAGAAGGTTCGCAAAGGTCGTCTTGCCCGCACCGCTTGGCCCCACGAGCGCGCAGACGGTGCCCGCCGGGATCTCAGCGGAGACGTCGCAAAGCACGGGCTCCTCGGGCTTGTACGCGAAGCGGACGGCCCTGAACGAGAGGTCGCCGCGGACGCGCCCCACGGTGACGGGGTCGGCAGGGTCCCTGATCGTCACCGGCTCATTGAGCACCACCTCCAGGCGGTCGAGCGCCGCCTCGCCGCGCACGAGGTCGTTGTTCACCGCCCCCAGCTTCTTTATGGGTTCGTAGCTCAGGAAGAGCGCCGCGACGACGGAAAGGAAGTTCTGGAACGGCACCTTCGCGTGGTAGGAGTACACGAAAACGACACCGATGCCGAACGCCGAGATGATCTCGATCGCCGGCGTGAGGGCCTTGTCATACTTTGCGACCTTCAGCTGGAACCGGATCAGCGCGGATGTCTCGCCGGAGAAGGTGCGCGCCTGGCGCTCCTCGAGGCCGAAGGCGCGGACCTCCTTCGCCGCGCCGAGGTTCTCGCTGAGACTGTTCGTCACCGACCCCATCTGGGCCTGCAGCTCGTTCGCCCTCCTGAGGAGCTTTGTCCCCACGTAGCGTATGGGAAGGACGCACAGGGGGATGATCGCCAGGCAGGCGATCATAAGTCCCACGCCTCTTTCGTGCGACGTGATGTACACGACGAAGCCCATGGTGAAGATGAGCGTCGCCGGCTGCTTCATCCCGTCATTGGCGACGCTTGTCAGCGCTATCTGCAGCTGGTTCGTGTCGGAGAGCCCGCGGGATATGAGGTCCCCCGTCGTCTGCTTTTGGAGGAACGAGAGGGAGAGCACCTGCAGTTTCCGGAAATAATCCAGGCGGATGGCCTCGAGGATGCGGACGCCTGCCGACTGGATGAGGTAGCCGTTCAGGTATCCGGCGAGGCCCCGGATAGTGAACACCAGCGGGAGCCACAGGGCCACGGCGATGATCTGCCATTCACTGTACTGCGCGGGGCCCGACGTGAAGATCCGCGGGAAGACGTACTTGATCATCAGCGGCAGGCCCGCGCCGTTGGCCGCGCCGTAGACCAGCCCCGCCGCAATCGCCCAAATGAGCGTGCCGCGGACCGGTCTAAGGTAGGGAACGTAGGGTTTGAAGCGCCGGAGCATTCTGGGGTCTTGCCCGGAAGATCAGTCCTTCGACGCGCGCACGTCCAGCGCGTCCCGCAGGCCGTCGCCGAGGAAATTGAGGGAGAAGAGCGTGAGCGAGAACAGCGCCCCCGGGAACACGAGGAGCCACCAGAACTCCTCCATCTTCTCGGCGCCGTCCTCGATGAGGACGCCCCAGGAACTCATCGGCGCCTGGACGCCGAGCCCGAGGAAGCTGAGGAAGGCCTCGAGGAGCATGACCGCCGGGATCGTGAGGGTCGTGTAGACGATGACGGGCCCGAGCACGTTCGGCACCACGTGCCGGAAGATGATCCGGCGACGGCTGAGGCCCAGCGCCCGGGCAGCCTCGATGTATTCCATGCGCTTGATGGACAGCACCTGGCCCCGAACGATACGCGCCATGGTGAGCCATTCGACGGCGCCGATGGCGAAGAAGAGGAGGAAGATGTTCCGGCCGAAGAACACCATGAGGAGGATGACAAAGATGGCGAAGGGAAGCGCGTAGAGGATGTCCACGATGCGCATCATGGCGGCGTCCACCTTGCCCCCGGCGAAGCCCGAGATGGCCCCGTAGGTGACGCCTATCGTGAGCGCGACGAAGGTGGCGACCAGCCCGACGGTCAGGGATATCCGCCCGCCGTAGAGGGTCCGGGCGAAGAGGTCCCTCCCGAGGGTGTCGGTCCCCAGCCAGTGCTGGGGCGAAGGGGGCGTGGCGCCAAGCTCGAGGTTCTGGTCCTGGTACGCCTGCGAGAAGATGGGTCCGGCGGCGCACAGGAGGGCGAGGATTGCGAGGAAGACACCGCTCGCAAGCGCCAGGCGGTTGCGCTTCAGCCGGTGCCAGGCGTCGCTCCAGAGCGAATGTCCGCGGTCCTCGTCGATGGGCGTCATTCGAATTTCAGCTTCGGGTTGAGCCAGACGAGCGCGATGTCCGCCAGGAGGTTCATCGTGATCAGGAACCCGGCGTAGAGGAGCACCGTGCCGAGGACGAGGGTGTAGTCCCTGTTGAAGGCAGAGTTCACGAACTCCCGGCCGATCCCCGGGATCTGGAAGATCTTCTCGATCACGAAGGAGCCCGTCACGATCCCGGCTATCGCCGGACCGAGGAAGGAGACGACCGGGGTGAGGCCTCCCCGGAGCGCGTGCTTGAGGATGACCCGAGTCTCCCCGGCCCCCTTGGCCCGGGCCGTGCGGATGAAGTCCTGGCTCAGGACCTCCAGCATCCCGCCCCGCGTCAGGCGCGCGACGTAGGCCGCGTAGACGAGGCCGAGCACAAGGCTCGGGAGCACGCGGTCGATCGGCTCATACCAGCCGGAGGCGTTGAACCAGCCCAGGTGGATCGCGAAGAAGAGGATGAGGAGCGGGCCCATGACGAAGGTCGGCACGCATATCCCCGCCAATGCAAACGATGAGCAGACGTAGTCCACCCAGGTGTTGCGCTTCACCGCCGCGAGGACGCCGAGGGGCAGGCCGATGCCGAGCGCGACCGCGAGCGAGATGAGGCCCAGCTCGACGGAGACCGGGAGCTTGTCGGCGATGATCTCGTTCACGGTGCGGGTGGGGTACTTGAACGACGGGCCGAGGTCGCCCCGCAGAACGCTCCAGCCGTAGTCGAGGTACTGGCGGTAGAGCGGGCGGTTGAGCCCGTAGTGCGCCTCGAGGTTGCGCTTGATCTCCGGGGTGATGGCGCGCTCCGAGGTGAACGGGCCGCCGGGAACGAACCGGATCATGAAGAAGGTGCCCGTGATGATCACCCAGATCACGGGGATCGTCTGAAGCAGGCGCAGGGCGACGAATCGGATCATCTCGGGCGGCTCTAGTTCTCCAGGTAGATGTACTTGAAGGGATGGGTGTCGAGGAGGGTCGGCCAGTAGCCCTTCACCTTCGGATTCATGAGGTAGGTCCTCGTGTAATAGTAGATGGGGATCACCGGGCACTCGTCGACGAGGATCGCGTCCATCTTCTGGTAGATCTCGTAGCGCTCCTTGTCGTCCCTCGCCTGGAGCGCCTCGTGGAGAAGGCGGTCGTAGTCCGCGTTTGACCACAGGGTGTCGTTGTTGCCGTTGTCCGTCTCCCAGATCTCGAGGAAGACGTGCGGGTCCTCGTAGTCTGCGATCCAGCCCGCGCGCTCGAGCTGGAAGTTGTGGGTGTGCTGGTTGTCCAGGTAGACCTTCCATTCCTGGTTCTGGAGGTCGATGTTCACGCCGAGCTTCTTCCTCCACATCTCCTGGATGGCCTCCGCGATCTGCTTGTGGTTCTCGCTCGTGTTGTAGATGAGCTGGATCGTGGGCATCCCCTTGCCCCCGGGGTAGCCGGCATCGGCCAGGAGCTGCCTCGCGTCGTCGAGTGTGCCCTTGATCTGGGCCCGCGGGGCGTAGCCCGCCGTCCCGGGATAGCTGACGGCATACGCCGGAAGCTCCCCTCCCTTTACCACGTCCCGGATCAGGGTCTCGCGGTCGATGGCGATTGCGAGGGCTTTTCGCACGCGCTTGTCATTGAGCGGCGGCACCGTGACGTTGCAGCGGTAAAAGTAGACGCCGAGGAAGGGCTCAATGTGCAGCTCCTCGGGGTGGTCCCTCCTGTAGACGTCTATCTTGGAATGCGGGATATCGGTCGTGATGTCGATCTGGCCGTCGCGGAACATCCGCTCCTCGCCCGGGATGTCATCGGTCGGGTAGAAGTCCACCTCGTCCAGCTTGACGGTCGCGGCGTCCCAGTAGTTGGGGTTGCGCACGACGACGATCCGCTGCTGCGGCAGCCACTCCTTCAGCATGAAGGGGCCGTCGGACACCATGTTGCCCGGGCGGGTCCATGCGGTGCTCCGCTCGTCGAGCGCGCCGTACTTGAGGATCGTGTGGATGGGGACCGCGTGCCACGCGTAGTGGTTGGCCAGGATCTTCAGGAGGAACGGCGTCGGTCCGCTCAGCGTCACGACGAGCGTCCGCTCGTCGGGCGCCTTGAAGCCCACCTGCGAGAAGTCGGTGATCTTTCCGTCATAGTAGTCCTTCGCGTTCTTGACGAAGTTGTAGACCAGGTAGGCGTACTGGGACGCGAACTTCGGGCTGATCATCCGCTTCCACGAGAGGAGGAAATCGTCGGCCGTGATCGGCACCCCGTCGGACCACTTGATGTTATCTCGCAGGTGGAACGTGTAGACGAGGCTGTCGGGCGAGATCTCCCAGGACTTCGCGAGGCCCGGCACCGGGTGGCAGTCCTTCGGGTCCTCCGCGAGGAGCCCCTCGAACAGGGCCTCGATCAGGTGGAGCTCCGGCGTGCCCTGGACCTGCTGGGGATCCAGGTCCTGCGGCTCGGAGCCGTTCCCGTAGCGGAAGACCTGCCTCGGCTTCGCGGCCTCGGCGGCCGAGCCCTCGGGGGCCTCGGTCGGCAGCCCGCTCTTTGCGCAGCCCGCGAGCAGCGCAAGCGGAGCGATCAATGCGGCGTAGCGCCGCAGACTTCGGATCATGGCCCCAGTAAGGTGATGGGGCGTCGCGGCGTCAATGAGGCGAGCCGGCCATCATCGCGTCCCGCCTTGCCTTGAATTCGCTGCCGGGCTTCCACTGGGGCCAGCTGTCGGACTGGGCGACCTGGAAGCCGATCTGGAAGAGCGTGTCCGCGTCAAGCGCCGCGCCCCGCATGTCCCACCAGTCCTTTATCACGTCGGAGGGCTTGTGGTAGTCGTTTGCCGTGTAGAAGTCGCGGCGCATCTTCCCGTATCCGGCCGGCTTGCCGACGATGTCGTATCCCCAGCTCGTGTAGAAGGAGGGGAGGCCGACCTTTGCGAACTCGAACTCGTCATTCCGGAAGAAGTATCCCTTGGCCGGATCCAGGTCGGGGACCACCACGCGGCCCTCCCTCGCGAGGACGGCGACCGCGACGTCCTCGAGCGTCGTGTTGCCGTAGCCGATCACCTGGAGGTCGCGCGCCGGCCCCGCCTGCTGCATGCCGTCGAGGTTGATGTCGGCGAGCGTCTTCACGAGGGGATAGAGTGGATGTTGCGCGTAGTAACGCGCGCCGAGGAGCCCCTGCTCCTCCGCTGTCGTCGAGATGAAGAGGATGCTGCGCTTCGGCCGGTCGCCCGGCGGCAGCAGCGAGTACTCCCTTGCGATCTCCAGGATGCCGGCGGTGCCCGACGCGTTGTCCGCGGCCCCGTGAAAGATAGGGTCGCCCTTCAGCTTTGGGTTCTTCCCCAGGTGGTCCCAGTGGGCCGAGTAGATGACGTACTCGTCCTTGAGCGCCGGGTCGGATCCCTCGAGCTTCGCCACGACGTTTCGCGAGGCGATCGTGCGGGTCTTGGCCATGATCGAGAAGTTGGCCGTCGCCTTGAATTCGACCGGGTGAAAGTCCCTCTTCGCAGCGGAGGCCTTCAGCGCCTCGAAGTCGTAGCCGGCCGCCGAGAAGAGCCTCTTCGCGCAGTCGAGGGTCAGCCACCCCTCGACCTTCACGCGCCCGATATTGCCGTCGTCGGTCTTGAGGTCGAAGTTCTCGCGGCCCCAGCTGCCGGCCACGACGGCGAAGGGATAGCCCGCGGGGCCGGTCTCGTGCACGATGAGGCACGCAGCGGCGCCCATCGCGGAGGCCTCCTCGTACTTGTAGGTCCAGCGGCCGTAGTAGGTCTCCTCCTTCCCCTTGAACATCTTGTCATCCAGCTTTGTCGGGTCGTTCGGGTCCACGACCGGCGGGTCGTTGATCAGCATGACGACCGTCTTGCCGCGGACGTCGGCCCCCTTGAAGTCGTCCCAGCCGTATTCCGGGGCGACGACCCCGTAGCCCACGAAGACGATCCCGCTGTCCTTCACCTCGACCTCCGGCGCCTCGCGCCGCGTCACGGCCACGAAGTCGTTGATCCAGGCGGGCGTCATCGTCGCCGCCCCGGCGATGTCGAAATGGGCCTGCGTCGTGGAGATGATCCCAACAAGGGGGACGTCCTGGATGTAGGTGCCGTCGGGGTTGCCCGGGAGCAGCCCCAGCTTCATGTACTCGGCCTCGAGGTACGCGACCGCCTTGTTCTCCCCCTCGGAGCCGGGCGCGCGCCCCTCGAATTCGTCCGACGAGAGGACCCTGATGTGCTCGAGGATCCTGTCGGCCGCGGGCTGCAGGGGATCCGGTGCGGTTGCCCGCGCGGTTGTCGCCGCCGCCATGAGGAGCGCCAATCCTAGGAATTTATGCATCGGGCGAGTGTCCCCGGCGCCCGAAAAATGGCAATCCCGGCATCGCCGGAAATCGGCCCTCCCGCCTCAGGGCTTCTGGGCGAGGAGGCGCACGATCGGCCACCACCAGACGATCTTGCCGTCGTCGTCCGACAGCCTGAGCGCCCGGCGCACGCTGGGAGGCGAGGACTGGATCGCGTCGAGCACCAGGATCCTGTTCTCGGTCGTCGTCGCGGCCGTTTCAAAGTACCAGTCCAGGTCTGGCTGCTTCTTTTCGCGGAGCTCGCTCGACTTGATCGTGAGTCCGCTTTTCCGCACGAGTTCCTCCCAGGCCGCGCGGGACAGGAACCGGACGTGGCTCGGGTCGCGCAGCCTCTCGGCGCGGTGCAGCCACTCCTCGGTCTCGGAGTCGTTGTCGGGCACCGAGCCGTCGATGAGCAGGAAATGTCCGCCTGGCACGAGGACGCGCGCGACCTCGGATACGAATTTCGCCGGGGAGCTGAAGTGGTGCGGGGCGACCCGGACGCTCACGAGCTCGAAGGTGGCGTCCTCGAACGGCATCTCCTCCGCGGCGAAGAGGCGGGTCTCAAGCTCAAAGCCGGCGTCCTTGAGGAGCTTAGACGCGTTTTCAAGCATGCGCGCCGACACGTCGCCGGCCGTGACGCGCCACCCGAGGCGCGCGAGGCGCAGCGCCGTGTGGCCCCCGCCGGTCGCGACGTCGAGTGCCCGGCGGCCGGCGGCCTCGAGGCCCGACAGGGACTCGGCCACGTCGGTCGTGTCCGCAAGGATGTGGGACTTGCCGTACCGGTCGCTCTGCCGGTCGAATTGCTCGGCCGACGCCCTTTGCGCGGCGTCGAAGTTTGACTGTTTGGGAGGCGCCATGGCAGCTTGACGTTTGCCCACTTAAAAGGAGGCGGCGATGGCAATCTACGAATTCTACTGCCCGGACAACCACAAGATTTACCAGTTCTACGCGAGGACGCTCGCGCAGGGCAGGACCGTGCCCAAGTGCCCGGACAACCCGGGGTACAGGATGCGCAAGATGCTCTCCGCGTTCGCCGTGACGGGCTCCGGCCGCCAGGGGGAGGGGGAGCCCGGCCCCTCCGGGGCCGATGAGGCGAAGGATGACCCGCGGATGGAGGCCGCCATGGGCCAGATGGAGCGGGAGTTCTCGAACGTCGACGAGAACGACCCCAAGGCCATGGGCCGCATGATGCGGCGCATGGCCGACCTCACTGGCGAGCCGATCGACGGCGAGATGGAGGAGGTCGTCCGCAAGCTGGAGGAGGGTGCCGATCCCGAGTCCCTCGAGGAGCAGATGGGCGGCGCGGATCCGGCGGCCGACCCCGGCGGGGCGCCGGAGGAACCGAGGCCCGGGGCCAAGCGCGCGCGCGCGCGCCGCGCCGCGCCGGAGCGCGACCCGCGCCTCCACGAATACACGTGAGCGGCCCGTCCCCCGAGCTAGCCGCCCGCGTCGAGGCCGCCAAGAGCGCCGTTCTCGCCGAGACCCCCCTTCTCCACCGCGAGTTCGGTCGCGTCGAGAGCCGCTGGAAGAGCGACGGCACCCGCGTCACCGCCGTCGACGTCGCGATCTCGGAGAACATCTTCCGCTCGCTCCGCTCGAGGTTCCCCGAGGATCAGATGTTCAGCGAGGAGCTTTCCGACGCGGCCGGCCCGGTGGCCGTGGAGTCGCGCTTCTCATGGGTGCTCGACCCGATCGACGGCACGAACAACTTTGCGCTCGGTATCCCCCACTGCGCGATCTCGCTCGGCATCATGGAGCGCGGCGAACCCGCCTACGGGGTCGTCTACGACTTCGGCCGGCGCGTCCTCATGCACGGCGGGCCCGGGCTCGGGATGTTCGACGGCGATAGGCCGGCCAGGGTCTCAACCGAGGAGCACAGCTCGGAGACCCTGATCGGCTTTCACAGTCCGTCCGACAAGAGGCTGGTGCCGGCGGCCGACTCGGTCCTCTCGCATTTCAAGATCAGGGGCCTCGGGAGCGCCACCCTCCACCTCGCCTATGTCGCGGCCGGTATCTTCGGGGGCGCGGTCGATTTCAACGTGAAGATATGGGACCTTGCCGCGGCGATCGCGCTCCTGCGGGCCGCGGGTGGGGAGATCATCTTCATAAACGGGGCGCAGCTGCCGATGCGCGCGTTCGACCTCAAAATGGCGCGGATCGTCTACGTCGCAGGCTCCCCGGCGATGGCCCTGCGCCTTGCGGGCCTGGTCTCGGCCCGCTAGTGCGGTGTCCGCGCCCGCGATGGCGCCCTGACTCCAACGTCCCCGCAATCGGCCCGAACTCCCATGCTCACCTACATCCTTGTCGGCCTCGCCGTTCTCCTCGTTGTGTTTCTCATCGTCGCGGCGCTGCGGCCGGACGATCTCCGCGTCGAGCGCAGCATCACCGTCTCGGCTCCTGCGACGCTCGCGTTTGCCCAGGTCAACGATCTCCGCAAATGGCCGCAGATGTCGCCCTACGCGAAGGATGATCCCGCGGCGAAATACACGTTTGCAGGTCCGGCCGCCGGGGTCGGCTCAACGCTCGAATGGGCTGGCAACGCCAAGGTCGGCGCCGGCCGCATGACCATCACCGACAGCCGCCCCGGCGAGCTCGTTCGCTTCAAATTTGAATTCTTTAAACCCTGGTATTGCACCAACACGACGGACTTCGTCTTCCGGCCGACCGGCACCGGCACCGAGGTCACTTGGGCCATGTCCATGAAGAACAACTTCATCGCGAAGGCCTCGGGCCTCGTGATGAACATGGACAAGCTGATGGGGGAGAGCTACGAGGCTGGTCTCGTGAATCTGAAGAACCTCGCCGAGGCCGCCGCGAGGAAGTAGAGCGGCGATCAAACGAGGTACTGCTGGAGCGGGACGGGGTCGAGGACCTTGGTCGACGGCAGGAGGGAGGCCAGCTGCTGCGCGAACCACGCCCGGGCCGGGGGATCGCCGTGGGTGAGGACGATGCTGCGGGCGCCCGTCTGGACCGCGAACTGGAGGAGCTCCTCGCGGTCGGCGTGCCCGCTCAGCTCGAAGCGCTCGACACGCGCCTTTATCTTCGTCTTCACGTGCGCCGTCTCGAAGAGGAACGTCTCGCCCGGCTTCGACGCAAGGAGCTTGCCGCCAGGCGTGTCGGGATCGCAATAGCCGACGAAGCCGATCGTGTTGTTGGCGTGGCCGAGAAGGCCCGAGGCGAGCGTGTAGCTGGGAGTCCGCTCGACCAGCATGCCGGAGCTGATGATGTAGAGCGCGTTCTGCTTCGGGTCCTCGCCGGGCTTGAGCATGCGCGGCAGCGGGCGCACCTTCAGGTCCTTGACGATGCCGCGGTTGAACTGGATGTGCCTCGTCTTGCGCCCGATCTCGTCAAAATAGTCTACGAGATCCATCCCGAGACCCGACCCGTAGATCGGGCAGTCGACCAGCCGCCGGAACTTCCGGGCGTCGTGGATGATGGAGAGGATCTCCTGCATGCGCCCGAGCGCGAAGACGGGGATCAGGAAGGAGCCGCCCTTCTGGATCGTGGAATTTATGGACTCGACGAGGCGCGCCATCTCGGTGCCGCGCGTCTTCTCGGGGTGGCGCTCGGTGTTGCCGCGCGTGGTCTCGGTGACCAGCGTGTCGAAGTGGCCAGCGGGGAACTTGGCCCCCGGGAGCGTGCGCTGGTTCTCGAAGAGGACGTCGCCCGTGAAGAAGATCGAGCGGTGCTTGTGGCGGATCTCGGCCGCCGCCGCACCGGCGACGTGGCCCGCGGGGTGCAGCGTGACCTCGACCTCGTCGCGGCCGCTCTTGAACTTCTTCGGCTGGCCGAAGCCCACGCCCGTCATGCGCCTGGCGATCCGGTCGATGTCCTCGTGGGTGAAGAGGGGGTAGTCCGGGATGTCCTCCTCCTCCTTCTGGCGCAGCATGACGCTCGCCGAATTGTGGAGCATGCGCTCGATCAGCATCCGGCTTGAGGTCGTCATGATGACGGCTGCGTTCGGGTGCTCCCTCATCGTCACCGGCAGGCTCCCGATGTGGTCGAGGTGGCAGTGCGTCACGATGATGAGGTCCAGGTTCTTGCCGCGCAGCGGGGCGTGGTCGGGGGCCGCGCGCCGGCCCACCTTCTTCGGGTGCAGCCCGGAATCCACGAGGATATTGATGTCGCCAAGCTGGATGAACAGCGAGTTGGCGCCAATGCCGCCATCGCGGTTCAGATCAATCAGCTTCATTCGTTCTACCCATTTTAGGGGCTGCGCCCCGGAACTTCAAGCACCGGTCCCCGTCCCCGGCGAGATTCCCTTCAGGTGCGCGGTATTACGAGCTCGAACGGCGCCAGGAGCACGTGCACCTTGGCGCCCGACTCGTCGACACCGTGGAAGCATCCCCGGACGCGGGCGTTGGAGCCCGTGACATGGTGGCTGTTGTATGAGAACTCCTCGCCGGGCGCGAGGCGCGGGGACTCCCCGACAATCTTGTCGCCCTCGATCACCTGGCTTGTCCCGTCGTCGTACTCGATCACCCACTTGCGCCCGAGGAGCGACACCGTCCGGTCCGAACCGTTGCGGATCGTTATGTAATAAACGAAGGCGTGCGGCTTGTCCTCGGGCAGGCTGACGCCCCCGTGGTGGTAGACGAGCTTGTCCAGCCTGGCGGTCAGGCCGGGAGGTTCTTGTGACGGGACGCAGGACACAATCACAAGGAGACCCTCCTTCTGTTGCATCGCAAGCGGCTTTCCGCTTGATGCGGGGAGCCGGCACCCGCACAAACGCCCCTTCGAACCCATGGGAAAGCTCGCCCTCCTCTCCGTCAGCGACAAGCGCGGCCTCGCCGAGTTCGCGGCGAGCCTCGTGAGGGACCACGGCTACACGCTCCTGTCCACAGGGGGGACCGCGAAGATGCTGGCCGCCCAGGGGCTGCCGGTGACGGAGGTCGGGGCGCACACGGGGTTTCCGGAGATCATGGAGGGCCGGGTGAAGACTCTGCATCCGAAGGTCCACGGCGGGCTCCTCGCGAAGAGGGACAGCCCGCAGCACCTGGCCGAGGCCGCAAGCAACGGGATTGATCTCATCGACCTCGTCGCCGTGAACCTATACCCCTTCGAGGAGACGGTGGCCAGGCCGGGAGTCGAGTTCGACGAGGCGGTGGAGAACATCGACATCGGGGGGCCCTCGATGCTCCGTAGCGCGGCGAAGAACCACGCGAGCGTGACCGTGGTCTGCGATCCCTCGGATTACGGCGAGGTCCTCGCGGGCCTGGGGGCCGGCGAGGCCGTGCTCGCGGCGCTCAGGCGCCGCCTTGCGCTCAAGGTATTCCAGCGGACGGCGGCCTACGACGCGGCGATAGCCCGCTACCTCGAGCTGCAGGCCGCCGGGCCCGACCTCGAGGCGCTCGGGGGCTTCGCGCCCGCGCTCAACCTGTCCTGGGCCCGGGCCCAGACGCTCAGGTACGGGGAGAACCCCCACCAGAAGGCGGCGCTCTACGGGTCATTCCGCGAGCACTACGAGCAGCTCCAGGGAAAGGAGCTCAGCTACAACAACATCCTGGACATCAGCTCGGCGACCTACCTGATCGGGGAATTCGAGAGGCCGACGGCGGCGATCCTGAAGCACACGAACCCCTGCGGGGTCGGCAGCGCCGAGACGCTCGCCGAGGCGTGGGAGAAGGCGTACGCAACGGACCGCAAGGCTCCCTTCGGGGGAATCATCGTCGTCAACCGCACGCTCGACGGGGGCGTCGCAGCGATGATCTCAGACATCTTCACGGAGGTCGTCATCGCGCCACGCTTCAGCCCGGAGGCGCTCGCCATTCTCGGAAAGAAGAAGAACCTGCGCCTCATGGTTGCGCGGGAGGGACTCGGTCCCGACGCTCTCCAGGAGATCCGCTCGGTGGTCGGAGGCGTCCTCGTCCAGGACCGCGACCGCGCGCTCGGCAGCCCCGCGGCCTTCAAGGTCGTCACCAAGCGCCAACCGGGCGCCGAGGAGTGGGAATCGATGATGTTCGGCTGGAAGGTCTGCAAGCACGTGAAGTCGAACGCGATCGTGTACAGCCGCGGCGAGCAGACGCTCGGGATCGGAGCCGGGCAGATGGCGCGGGTCGACAGCTCGAGGATCGCCGTCTGGAAGGCGGGCGAGGCCGGCCTCGACCTCAGGGGCTCTGCCGTCGCGAGCGAGGCGCTCTTTCCGTTCGCCGACGGGCTCATCGCGGCCGCGGACGCCGGGGCGACGGCCGCTATCCAGCCCGGGGGCTCGGTCCGCGACGACGAGGTCATCCGGGCGGCCGACGAGCGGTCGATCGCGATGGTCTTCACGGGGATCCGGCATTTTCGGCACTGACGGAGCGTCTGGGTTTGCAGGCGCCCCGCTCCCCCTGCAGCGTGGGCGTGTGTTCGACCCGCTCGAAAAACTGAAGGAATTCATCCGCTTTCCCAGCGTCTCGACGGACCCCGCGTTCGGCGAGGGCATGAGGGGCGCCCAGGGGTTCGTCTGCGCCCTCCTGGACTCCATGGGATTCACGGTCGAGGTCGTGAAGACCGACGTCCACCCGATCATCCTCGCGAGTCGGGGGGGCGATCCCTCCTGGCCCCATGTCGTCATCTACGGCCACTACGACGTCCAGCCCGCGGACCCGCTCGGCCTTTGGAAGACCCCGCCTTTTGAGCCGACCATCGTCGGCAACCGGATCTACGGGCGGGGCGCCGCGGACAACAAGGGCCCCCTCATGACCAACATCGCCGCGGTCGCCGAGGCGCTCGAGGAGAACCCCGCGCTGCCGCTTCGGATCACCTTCCTTGTCGAGGGCGAGGAGGAGATGGGAAGCCCGAGCTTTCCCGCGTTCCTTGCGACCCACGCGGGGCGCCTGAGGAGCGCCGACTTCGTCTACCTCTCGGACACCGCGCTTCCGAACAAGGACCAGGTGGTGATCACGTGCGGGCTTCGCGGCCTGGCGCTCCTGGACATGGTCGTCACGGGCGCGCGGGTCGACCTGCATTCGGGCCTCCACGGCGGCGTCCTGCGCAACCCCATCCAGGCCCTGGCCGAGATCTGCTCAACGCTCCACACGCCCGACGGGCGCGTCAACGTGCCCGGATTCTACGACGGGGTCCTCGACGTCGAGCCCTGGGAGCGCCAGGAGCTCGCGAAGCTCGCCGGCGACGGCAAGGCCTACATGGATTTCCTCGGCATCGACGCCTTCTACACGCCCCCGGGCTACTCGCCCTTCGAGGCGATACGCTTCCAGCCGACGCTCGAGTTCAACGGGATCGGCGGCGGCTACCAGGGCGAGGGGACGAAGACCGTGATCCCGAGCCGCGCCTTCGTTAAGGTCAGCTGCCGGCTCGTGCCGAACCAGGAGCCCGACAGGATCAAGGGGCTCGTGAAGGACGCCATCCGCTCGAGGGCCCCGAAGGGCGTGAAGATCGACTTCGTGGACCAGCACAAGGGCGACCCCTATGTCGTCGTCCCCCCGGGGCGCCCGAACACGCCGAAGGACCAGTCGCCGGTCCTCGCGGCCGCCTTCCGCGCGACGGACAGGGCCGTGGCGGAGGTCTGGGGGCGGCCGCCCCTCTACCTGCGCGAGGGGGGAAGCGTGCCGATCATCGCCGAGATCAAGCGCGTGGCCGGCCTCGACTCGGTCATGCTCGGGCTTTTCCTGCCCGAGGACAACCTTCACGCACCCAACGAGAGCTTCAACCTCGACGTGATGAGGAAGGGGATCGAGACGGCGAAGCGTATCCTAAAGGGAATTACGGCTGCTTGAGGACAACGAGCTCGTCGCGGCGGTCCTTCGCCATCGTCGCATCGTCCGCGTTCTTCGAGGCCTCCTCGCTGCCCTTGGAGAGGGTCTCCAGCTTCTCCGCGGACACCCCGAGCGAGATCAGGTACTTCTTCGCCTCATTTGCGCGGCGGTCGCCCAGGCCGAGATTGTATTCCGAGGTTCCCCTCCAGTCGCAGTGCCCCTCGAGGAGCAGCCGGTACTGGGGATTCTTTTCAAGGTAGTCCTTCGCGGCCTGCAGCTTCGGGCGCTCCGCAGCCTTGATGCTCGAGAGGTTGAAGTCGAAGTAGACCGGCTGGAGCAGGCCGCGGATCGTGTGGCCGTCGTCGATGACGTTGGCGTCGCGCGGCTGGAGGGACGTGTCGGGCGCGACGTTCACGTCGGTCGGCGCGAGCGTTCCGCCGCCGCCCGACTGCGGCCCAAGTGCCGTCTCTGCCGGCTCAGGGCGGACCGGCTTCTTTGAGCAGCCGGCGAGGAAGGCGGCCGCAATGGAGGCGGCGATGCAGAGCGACTTGGAGGCGAATTTCATGAGTTAGTATTAAGACAGTAGTGGAAAGGACTGTATTCTGCCAATCTTTTGATCGCAGCAAGTAATTAAGGCGTCGGTGGGCCCTCCTCAAGAAGCCCGCTTTCGATGGCGTGGCGCGTCAGCCGAGCAACGTCGTGGAGGTTGAGCTTGCGCATAAGGTTCGTTCGGTGGTTGTCCGCGGTCTTTGCGCTTATGCCGAGGCTAACGGCGATTTCCTTCGTGCTCTGGCCCCTCGCGACCATCTGGAGGATCTGGCGCTCGCGGTTGGTGAGCGTCGCGCGGGGGGCGCCCGGGGCCGGGTTGTCGGCCGCATCCCGGAGCGCCCTTGCGACGGCGGGCCCGAAATAGGACCCGCCCAACGCTATGGCAGCCAAGCCCTTCTTGAACTCCTTGAAGTTCGCCGTCTTCTCTACAAAGCCCTTCGCCCCTGCCTCAAGCATTTCCCGGACGAGTTCGAGGTTATCGTTGCCCGAAAAGACAAGGACCTTGAGCTTGGGCAGCCGCTTCAGCAGCTGGCGCAGCAGTTCAACGCCCCCCATTCCCGGCAGCTTCGCGTCCAGGACCACCAGGTCAGGCCTAAGGTCGATGCAAAGCTTGAGGGCCTCCTGGCCGTCGCCGCACTGGGCCACTAGGGTGTAGTCCCCATCTGTGGCGAGTATCTCGACCAGCATCTCGCGGACGGCGGTCTGGTCCTCGATGATGGCTAGGCGGTACATTTGGGCTGGCTGGCGTGAAAAAGGTGGTGGGCTGGCTGGGATTCGAACCCAGAACCAATTGCTTAAAAGGCAACTGCTCTACCGTTGAGCTACCAACCCGTAATCTATTCTCCGCGCTTCGAAAGGCCCTTGGCTTCCCGTCGAGCCGCCTTCCGCCCCACCTCTGCGGAGTCGTCCGTCCGGGCGACTCGCGCCGGATTGGGGGGGAAGTCCCACGGGAACCAGAACTCCTAAAGAACGCGTTGAAGAGCAGGATCTACGGAATATTCGCAGCAACCGGCAAGACCAAATGGACCCGGCGCCTGCGCGGCGGCTCCGTCACTTGGCGCCCGCCTTTATCTCGGCGACCCTGGCGCGTATCTTGGCGAAATTTGACTCAATGGCATCCAGGTAGCCGTTCTTGTCCGAAAGGGGCGGCCTCGCGAGGTAGCGGTAGACCGACTGGAAATCGCCATCGAGTTTCGGCTTCACAAAATGGGTCCAGAAGCCGGGTGTGCGGCAGATGAGGTCGCTCTCCGACTTGAAGACGCGCCTCTCGGGCGGCACGTTGACGTAGTCGTCGGACTCGCAGAATTCGCGGTAAAGCTCGCCGAGCTTCTCCGGATAGAGCGGGTCGGCGAGCTGGCCCACGTAGTCAGAGGTCGCAAGGGCGCACCCGACGACGCGGCTCACGTGGCTGCGGAACACAAGCCGGCCGATCTCGGAGTTGGGCCCCGTGCAGTTGATGGCCGAGATCACGTTCTCGACCTCGTTGTCATTGGCGCCAAGGAGAGGCAGGTAGGAGGCCGCGAACGCACAGCTCCTCAGGATGTGGCAGAACGTGTACTTCGCGCCCGTGCCGAGGGTGTCGCTCTTCAGCTTCAGGTAGCCCGCGTCGTGGAGGAGCACGCCCGCGATCGCCAGCTCGAAGTCGCGCTCCCTGAGCATCTCGCCGCCGTCGGCCGCGCGCCGGCCCTCGAGGAGGACTCCCATGCAGACGGTCGCCATCAGCGTGTGGCGCAGATTGTGGTACTGCAGATCGATCGGGGCGTAGGCCGGGTTGCGCCCCGCGAACAGGGCGTCGATGTCGCCGAACAGCCTGACCAGCCATTTTTCGCTGGCACCTGGGTACATGCCGGTGAACTTGGCGCGCACGAAGCCGGATACCGCACTCAAGCTGTCAAAATCGACGTCTGGAATCATTGGGGGTTGGTCGACCTGAAGGCGGTGAGGTTCCAAGAAACGAGCCGGAAGTCCAATTGAATCCCTTCCGGCCGGGTGCCTCCCGGCGTTCGCGGGGCCGGGGCGCATCTTTGGGGCGCCCCGATCAATAATTTGGCGCGTGTGCAACGCCTTGAGCCGCAGAGGCGTCCTTTAACACGGCCCGTAGGCATTGACCGGGGGCCCGCAGCGCATTTGTTAAGCATGGCCAACTCTAAATCCTTGGGAACAATTCACAAATACGCCCGTCAGAGCACGGAGGAACGAATGTCGACCAAAGCTCAGGAAGTGGCCTTTGACCGTGTACTCGTCGACCGCTTCAAGAGCGGCGACGCGTCCGCATTTGACGAGATGGTGTCCCGCTACTGGGACCGCATCTACTCGATGGTGCACCAGCTGCTGCGCAACTCCGAGGACGCAGAAGAGGTTACGCAGGACGCATTTATACGGGCCCACCGTGGGCTGGCGAATTTCCGCGGCGAGTCGGCGTTCTCCACCTGGCTCTTCCAGATTGCAACCAACCTCGCGCGCAACCGCTACTGGTACTGGTGGCGGCGCAAGCGCGACAAGTCCGTTTCCCTCGACGCCCCCGTAAGCGCCGACAACACCACCACACTGGCCGAGATCATCCCGGCCGAGGTCGAGACGCCCGACGACATCACGGTCACCCGTGAGTTTGTCGCGCGGATCGGCACCGGCATGGAGCGCCTCGGCGCCAAGCACCGCGAGATCCTCATCTTGCGGAACGTGAAAAACCAGTCCTACGAGGAAATCGCCTCCATCCTGGGCATCTCCGTGGGAACCGTAAAGAGCCGCATAGCCAGGGCGCGCGAAAGCCTCCGCTCGAAGCTCGGCGAGGACTTCAAATGAACGACAAGAAATTCATGGAACTGCTCAATCTCTACCTTGACCGCGAGATTGACGCGGACGACGCCCTGCGGCTGGAGGCCGAGGTGGCCTCCAACCCGCAGCGCCGGAACGTGTACGACGAGTACTGCCGGATGCAGAAGGCGTGCTCGATGCTGACAGACGAGGCCGCGGCGGGAACCGCCGAGCGCGACAGCGTTGTCGTCGGCTTCCCCGCGGCGCATCCCTGGGGCAGGGCCTCGCTCCTCGGCGCATTGGCCGCCGCCGCGTGCATCCTTCTCGTGGTCGGCATGCGCGAGAGGGGGGACTCCGGCGCGGCCATCGCGGCGGCGCCCCGAACGCTCGCCTCCACCGTTGACCTTCCCGCGCAGTCCGATGCCATGACGCCGGTGTTCCTTGCCCGGGCTCCCTCGTCCCCGCAGGCCGGGACCGCCGCGTTTACGGCGCTCAACTCGCCCTCGCAGGACGCCGAGCTCGGCTGGATAGGCGGCGTCCGCATGGCCCCGATGTTCCCCGCCCCAAATTCCGAGCTGATCGCGGACCCGAAGTCCGGCCCCAAGGCCGCAGGCCTGGTCGATCCGCAGACGGGCCGCGTGGTGCAGGAGCCGGTCGAGATGACGGCGTTCCGGTTCCAGCGCTAAGCGCTCAGCCGAGCGCCTTCCTTATCATGGCCTCGGTCGTGGCCGATTCGCCGAGCGCGAGCGAGGCGCGGCGCACCGCCTCGTCGGCGTCGCCCATCTTGTAGCCGAGGGCGACCAGCGCCGCCACCGCATCGGCATGCGGCGAATGGGCGGCCGCAGGCCCCTTCTCGGAGAGAAGCGTCAGGACGGCGCCCGCGCCGGCCCCGACCTTTGCCTTGAGCTCGACGACCAGCCTCTCGGCGGTCTTCTTCCCGATCCCGGGGCACTTCGAAAGAGTCGCCACGTCGCCCGAGCGGATCGCCCCCTGGAGGAGCGGCAGCGACAGGCGGCTCATGATCGAGAGCGCCATCTTGGGGCCGATTCCGGTCACGTTCTCTATCATGAGGCGGAAAAAATCGCGGTCCTCCGCCGTCGCAAAGCCGTAGAGGGTCTGCGAATCGTCCCGGTAGATGACGAGCGTGTGGAGCTTGACGACGGAGCCGGCGTGCGGGAGCCGCTCCGCCGTCGTGACGGGCACGTTGACCTCGTAGCTGAATCCGCCGACCTCGACGATCGCGCGCAGCGGGGTGGCCTCGGTAAGGACTCCCTGGATCGACGTGATCATCGGCGGGGCCCCTCTAGTCGAGGCCGAGAACGTCCTGCATGTCGTAGATGCCGGGCTTCTGCGCCTTGACCCACTGGGCGGCCCTCAGGGCGCCGCGGGCAAAGATGGCGCGGTCGCTCGCCTTGTGGCTGAGCTCGAGGCGCTCGCCGATTCCGGAGAAGATGACCGTGTGGTCGCCGACGACGTCGCCGCCCCTCAGGGAATGGACGCCCACCTCGCCGCGCTTGCGCTCGCCCGTGATCCCCTCGCGTCCGTGCCGGACGGCGGCCCGGCCCTCCTTGCGCTCCTCGAGCACGATCTCGAGGAGCCTCTGCGCGGTGCCGCTTGGCGCATCCCTCTTCATCCGGTGGTGCATCTCCACGATCTCGGCGTCGTAGTCGGGCCCGAGCGTCCTCGCGGCCCGGCGCGCCAGTGCGAAGAGGAGTGTCACGCCGACCGAGAAGTTGCCGGCCCACACGCATGGGACCCGCGCCGCAATCTTCGCAATCTCCGCCTTCTCGGCCGGGGTGTGGCCGGTGGTCCCGATGACAAGCGGCCTTCCCGCGGCGACCGCATGCTCCACGAGCGATTGCGTTGCCTGGGCCGTGCTGAAGTCGATGACCACGTCGACCGAGCGCATCGGCGCTCCGACGTCGTCGCCGACGTCGGTCGAGGCGCCGACGATGATCCCCATCTCGGCGGCGGCGGCGGCGATCGCGTGGCCCATCCTGCCCCGGGCCCCGTTGAGCTGGATTCTGAGGGACATGGCGAAGGCTAGCGGCGGAACGGGGCCGCCGCCTTGAGGAGGGCGGCCTTGTTGGCGGGGGACATCGCGCAGAGCGGCAGGCGGACCTCGTCGCTCCCGATGATCCCCGCCTCGGCGAGGGCCGCCTTGAGGGGCACGGGGCTCGGCTCAATGAAGAGCGCCTTGAAGAGCGGGTAGAGCTTGTGGTGGAGCCGGGACGCGGCTGCGAGGTCGCTCTTCTGGGCGAGGCGCACCAGGCGAACGACCTCCCTCGGAAGGAGGTTCGAGGCCACGCTGATCACGCCCTCGGCGCCGGACGCCATGAAGGCGAGGGTGAGCGAATCGTCCCCGGAAAGGACCGTGATGTCGTCGCCCATCGCGCGCTTCAGCTGGTCGACCCGGTCGACTGACCCGCCCGCCTCCTTGATCCAGCGCACGTGCGCGTACTTCGATCTCAGGCGCTCGGCCAAGGGAATGCCGATCTCGACGCCGCACCGGGACGGGATGGAGTAGAGGATGACCGGCAGGTCCGTCGCCTCCGCTATCGCGCTGTAGTGGCGGAACAGGCCCTCCTGGCTGGGCCTGTTGTAGTAGGGGGTGACGACAAGCACGGCGTCGGCCCCGGCCTCGTCCGAGAGTCGGGTCAGTTCGAGGGCCTCCGACGTGGAGTTCGAGCCCGTGCCCGCGATCACGGGGACGCGGCCCCGCGCGAACTCGACCGTCGCGCGGATGACGTCCATGTGCTCCTCGTGCGATAGGGTGGGGGACTCGCCGGTCGTGCCGACCGGGACGATCCCGTCGATTCCTCCCTTGATCTGGTGCTCCACCAGTTTCTTCAGGTCCCCGAACGACACGTCAGATCCGCAAAATGGCGTGGCTAGGGCGGTTATCGCGCCTGTGAGGGTGCGTGGATTCATGGAGGGAGGGCCTTGGACTTTGGCAAAGATGCCTTGCCGCGTGGAGCAGGCCAAGCTACAAAATCCAGAGCAATGCAATTCTGACCATGAGCGAAGTCACCCCGCAAACGGAGATATTCAACGACCTGCTCAAGCTCGCCGTGGAGAGCGGCGCGAGCGACATCGTCATCAAGTCGAACAAGCCCGGTTATGTGCGGATTTCGAACAGGCTGAAACCCGTCGACATGGATCCCATCTCGAGCCCCGAGGCCCAGGCGTTCGTCGACGAGCACGTGCCGGAGATCTTCAGGAAGCGCTGGGACGAGCTGGGCCAGATCGACTTCGCGTACGCCTCCGACGGCGTCGGGCGCTTCCGCGTGAACGCGTTCCACCAGCGGGGCCTCGTGAGCATCGTCTTCCGGCACATCAAGAGCCGCGTCCCCACCTTCGAGGACCTGGGGCTCAATTCCGAGCCCCTGCTCAAGCTCGCCAACGCCAAGGACGGAATCCTCCTCGTGTGCGGAGCGACCGGCTCGGGCAAGAGCTCCACGATGGCCGCCATGCTCAACTGGATAAACCAGAACATGGACAAGCACATCGTCACGATCGAGGACCCGATCGAGTACACCTTCCAGGACGACAAGTCCGTCTTCCAGCAGCGCGAGATCGGGCTCGACGTGCCCACCTTCGAATTGGCGATCAAGTCGGTCCTCCGGCAGAACCCGGACATCATCCTGATCGGTGAGATGCGCGACAGGGAGACCTTCGAGACCGCGATCTCGGCCGCGGAGACGGGCCACCTCGTCTTCTCGACGATGCACGCGGCCACGGTCGCGCAGTCGCTCACCCGCCTCTTCGAGTTCTTCCCGCCCGAGCAGATGGCGCAGGCCCGCCGGCAGATCGCGGGATCGATCCGGGGCTTCATCTGCCAGAAGCTGATCCCGAGCCTCGAGGGCGGAGGGCGCGTCCCCAGCAACGAGGTCCTCAACACGGACGCGACGATCAGGAACCTCATTCTCGAGGGGCAGTTTGACAAGATCAGCGCGCTGCTCGAGAGCGGGGTGGACGGCAGCAGCTACTCCTTCAACAAGGACATCTACCGCCTCATCAAGGCGGGCCGCATCAGCAAGGCGGACGGAGTCCGCTTCTCGCCGAACCCGCAGCAGCTTGAGATGAACCTGAAGGGCATCTTCATCAAGAGCTAGGGGCAGGCGAAGATCGATGCGCGCCGCCGCCGCCGCCGTTGTCCTGCTTCTCGCGGTCGCCCCGGCGCGCGCCGACGACGCGCCGGCGCAAGGCCCGGACGCCATAGCGGCGGCGAAGAAGGACTTTGCGGCCATCAGGTCGTCGGCGATCGCGCCGCAGACCCCCCTGTCGATGCCGTCGCTCAACATGAAGGACCTGGGGCAGGCGTCCGGGGCCCCGGCGCCCTCCGCCCCCGCGCCTCTCCCCTCCGAAGGGGACGCCTCGCTCTACGCCGCGACTAAGGCCTCGACCACGGGCAACTGGCTCGTTGACGCGATGGACAAGGACAAGGCTTCGGAGCGGGCGCTGGCGCCGAGGCCGGGCGACGGGCGGCAGAAGAGCGACTTCGACACCGATTCGGATCCCGCAAGGGCGCGGGCCGCAAGCGCCATGGACACCGCGTCAGGCTCGGGGGCGCGGGACGGGGCGTCGCAAAGGGAGCCGTCCAACCGGGCCTACAATCCCCTCGATTCGTTCATGGGAAGCTGGATCTCGGCGCGCGACCACGACCTCCTCATCCCCGCCTCCAGGGGGACGGGCCTCGGCGTCGCCGAGGCGTCGCCGCCGGCCGGTCCCGACCCGATGCCGTCCGGCTCGCTCACGGACATGCTCCTGCCCGCACCCGACACCGTCTCGTGGGCGGACTCGAAACCCGAGGCCAACCCCTTCATTTCGCCCTCCGACTCCGAGACCGCGCCCGCCGCCAGGTACTTCGCCGGCTCCGACGCCGCCTCGCTCGCGCCCTTCGGCCTCACGGGCGCCGCTCCCGGCACGGGGCCGGCCGCGCAGCCGGCCGAAAATTCCAGGACCTTTCTCCCGGATTTCGCGCAACCGTCGGGCGACGACAAGTACTTCAGGCAGATGAAGCGCTTCTGAGCGCGACGCGGCGGCGGTGCGATTTGCCCGTGGCGGAAACGGCGCCCGCGGCCGTCATCGAGATACCCCTCTTTCCAGAATGAACCCCACAACATACGCCCGCCGCTCCCTCGTCATTGCCCTCCTCGCCTGGGCCGCGCCCTACGCCGGCGCCAGCCAGTCGGACCACCGCCTCGACATCTACTGGACGGACGTCGAGGGCGGGGGCGCCACGCTCATCGTGACCCCGGCCGGCGAGTCGATCCTGATCGACTCCGGCAACCCCGGAGACCGGGACGCCGGGAGGATCCGCCACACGGCCGCGGACATCGCGGGCCTCAAGAAGATCGACTACCTCATCACGACCCATTTCCACAACGATCATTACGGCGGGGCGGCGGAGCTCTCGACCCTGATCCCCATCGGGCAGGTCTACGACCGGGGCGTCCCGGAACTCGACCCCGACCACCGGCCCAACGCGGACGGCCTCTGGCTCCAGTTGATCGCGCCCTATCGGGCGTTCGCCGCGGACGGGCGCAACTTTGTCACGCCCGGCGTGGTGTTGCCACTCAAGCAGGCGGAGGGCTCCCCCCATGTGCGCATGCGCTGCGTCGCGAGCGGCGGGGCACTCATTGACGCGTCTCCGGGCCTTCCTCCCAACCCGCTCGCCGGCGAGAACGTCCACCACGACCTCGCCTCGTCGGACAACGACCTCAGCAGCGCCTGGGTCCTCGATTTCGGGCCGTTCCGCTTCTGGGACGGCGGGGACCTTACCTGGAACATGGAGGGGCGGCTCGTGACGCCGGTGAACCGCGTCGGGCAGGTCGACGTCTACCAGACCGACCACCACGGCCTGGACTGGAGCAACAACACGGTCTTCATCCACAGCCTGGCCCCGACGGTCTCGGTCATGAACAATGGCCCGGTCAAGGGCACGGCCGCCTCCACGATCGCCGGCCTCACGTCGTCCCCCGGTATCCAGGCCATGTACCAGCTCCACAAGAACCTCCGGCCGGGCGAAGCGCAAAACAACACGGCCGACGAATTCATCGCCAACTTCGCAAGCGACGCGAACCACAAGGACGCGAACATCATCAAGCTCTCCGTCGATCCGTCGGGGACGTCGTACACGGTCTCGATTCCTGCAAAGGGCTACAGCCGCACGTTCCAGACGCGTCTCGACAAGCCATAGGGCGAATCCTGCCGGCGCCGGTGATTAGGCTTGGTTTCGACGCCTCCGGGGGCTTGTCTAGACGGTTCCTCAATGGCATTGGCACTTTTATTTGCAGGTCAGGGCGCCCAAAAGGTCGGGATGGGCAGGTCCCTGTTCGAATCCTCCCCGGCGGCCAGGGCCCTCTACGAGGAGGCCGGGCGGGTCCTCGGCTGGGACCTTGCCAAGGTCAGCTTTGAGGGCCCCGAGGCAGAGCTTACCGAGACCCGCGTATGCCAGCCCGCGCTCTTCGTCCACGGCCTCGCCCTCGTCGCGGCCCTGCGCGAAAGGGGGGAGTTCCCGGAGATCGGCATGGCGCTGGGGCTCAGCCTCGGCGAACTGACCGCGTGCGCGGCAGCGGGTGTCTTCGACTTTCCGGCGGGACTGCGCCTTGTGGCCGAGAGGGGCCGCCTGATGCAGGACGCCTGCGAGAGGAGCGCCGGAGCCATGGCGGCCGTCATCGGCGAGACGAACGAGACCGTCCTCGGCATCTGCCGCGAATTCGACGTCGAGGCCGCGAACTTCAACGCGCCCGGCCAGATCATCATCTCGGGCGAGAGGACGAAGATAGCGGCGGCTGTCGCCGCCGCAAAGGGCCGCGGAAAGGGAAAGGCCATGGCGCTCAATGTCGCGGGCGCATACCACAGCCGCCTCATGGAGCCCGCGCGGGCTGCGTTCGAGGCCGTGGCGAGGGATGCCCCGTTTGCGCCGCCGCGCTTCCCGATCGTTACCAATACCACCGGTCTCGCCCTCACCGATCCCGCAGAGATCAGGGCCGCCCTTGTGCGCCAGATCGTGTCCCCCGTCCTCTGGGAGACGTGCATGCGCACGGCGGCCGCCTCCGGCGCGACCCCGTTCTGGGAACTGGGGCCGGGCGGCGTCCTTGCGGGCCTTGCGCGCAGGACCGACAAGTCCTGGGCGGTGCGGAGCTTTTCCGAATTCGCGGACCTAGCGGCCTAGACGGGCGCCGCAAGCTGAAGATGGACGCGCCCCTCACACGCAATTTCTGCATCATTGCGCACGTCGACCACGGCAAGACGACGCTCTCCGACCGGCTCCTGCAGGAGACCCACACCGTCTCCGACCGGATGCTGACGGCCCAGCACCTGGACTCGATGGACCTGGAGCGGGAGCGGGGGATCACGATCAAGTCCCACCCGGTGACCATGAGCTACCGGGCGCTGGACGGAGTCACCTACAAGCTGAACCTCATGGACACTCCGGGCCACGTGGACTTCTCCTACGAGGTCTCGAGGTGCCTCGCGGCATGCGAGGGGGCGCTCCTCCTCATAGACGCCTCGCAGGGCGTCGAGGCGCAGACAGTCGCCAATGCCCACCTGGCGTTCGCCCAGAAGCTGAGGATCATACCGGTCATCAACAAGATCGACCTGCCGAGCGCGAACCTGGACCTGTGCCTGAGCCAGCTCGAGGACATCCTGACCATCCCCGCCGAGGAGGCCATCCTGGCGAGCGGCAAGTCGGGCATCGGCATCGTGGAGATCCTTGAGGCGATCGTGACGCGGGTTCCGGCGCCCCGGTGGACGGACTACCCGCAGATGAGAACCCTCATCTTCGACTCCATCTACGACTCATACCGCGGAGTCATCGCTTACTCGCGCGTCTTCTCGGGCAGCGTCAAGGCGGGGGAGATGATGATGCTGATGAGCACGGGCCTGAAGTCCGAGATCAAGGAGGTCGGCGTCTTCACGCCCAAGATGGAGAAGCGCGAGAGCCTCTCCCAGGGCGACGTGGGCTACATCGTCTCCAATATCAAGGATCCGTCCGAGATGAAGACGGGCGACACGCTGACTCTCGCCGCGAAGCCGGCGCAGGAGATGCTCCCCGGCTACAAGGAGGTTCGCCCTATGGTGTTCTGCGGCCTCTACCCGATCGACAGCGGCGACTACGAGAAGCTCAAGGCGGCGCTCGGGCGCCTGCGCCTCAATGACTCCGCCTTCGTGTACGCTCAGGAGAGCTCCGTTGCGCTCGGGTTCGGCTTCCGGTGCGGCTTCCTCGGCCTTCTCCACATGGAGATCATCCAGGAGAGGATCAGGCGCGAGCACGACGTGGAGATCATCTCAACCTACCCGAGCGTCATCTACCGCGTCGTCAGGCACGGGGGCGAGACGATCGAGGTGGACAACCCTGTCAACCTGCCCGACCCGGGGACGATCCTCGAGATCCTGGAGCCGACGCTCAAGGCCTCGATCCACATCCCCAACGACTCGATGGGCGACATGCTCGCCCTCATCATGGAGAAGCGCGGGACCGTGGAGCACACGCACACGCTCGACGCGACGCGCGTCATGATCAGCTGCATCCTCCCCCTGAACGAGATCCTCGTCGACTTCAACGACCGCCTGAAGGGCGTGACGCACGGCTACGGGTCGATGGACTATGAGCTCGGCGACTATCGGCCGGCCGACCTCGTGAAGATGGAGATCCTCGTGAACGGCGACCCCGTGGACGCCTTCGCGAGCATCATCCACAGGGACAAGGCGGAGGTCCGCGGCCGCGAGCTCTGCAAGAAGCTATCGGAGATCATCCCGCCGCAGATGTTCAGGATAGCCCTCCAGGCGGCCATCGGGGGCAAGATCATCGCCCGGGAGAGCGTGCGCGAGATGCGCAAGGATGTGACCGCCAAGTGCTACGGGGGCGACATCTCCCGGAAGCGCAAGCTGCTTGATAAGCAGAAGGAAGGGAAACAGAAGATGAAATTGATCGGAAAGGTGTCCATCCCCCCCGACACTTTCATAAAGGTTCTGAGGAACAACTGACCCACCTCCGGGTGTCCTCCAAAGCACATGTTCGGATTCTTTGAGTCGCAGGAGAAGAAGACGCGCGACAACGCGGCGAACTGGCTCGAGCTCGCCTCGAGGGTGTGGAGCTACCGCAGCGACGAGCTCGGGGAGCGGGAGTCCGGGGAACTTCAGGGGCGCACGCAGGAGCTGCGCACGCTCCTCAGGGAGCGGGCCGACTCCGGGAAGCTCATGAAGGCGATCGAGTCGCTCGAGGGCGTTCTCGTGAGGACGGGCGGGGCCATCTACCCGAAGACGTCGCTCGCCGAGAACGTGGAGTTCCTCCTCGTGGCGGCGATCGTGATCCTCGGGATCCGCACGTACTTCGTGCAGCCCTTCAAGATCCCGACGAATTCGATGTGGCCGACCTACTACGGGATGACGGCCGAGAACCTCCCGCCTTCCGGCCCGGCGCCCAACCTCGCGGAGCAGCTTTTCCGGTTCGTGGCCTACGGAGCGGAGCGCCACACGCTTGTCGCCCCGCGAGACGGCGCGATCTCCGTCCCTCTCTTCACGAACGGCGACGTCTCGACCGTGGCCTACACACTCAAGGCGGGCCGCTCATGGTTCATTTTCCCGGCGCGCGTCAGGGAGTACACCTTCTATGTCGGCGGGGAGCCCGTCTCGGTGCGAGTCCCCGACGACTTCAGCAAGTTTGACGAGATCTTCTTCGACACGTTCTTCCCCGACCGGGCGGCGCTCAAGGAGCTGATCCGCCGGGCAAGGGAGAACGGCACAAGCGAGGAGATGCTCGTGAAGCTCGATGAGAGCAAGGACGACCTCTACAGGGCCGAGCGCATCCCGATCGGGAGGGACGCCCGGGCAGGCGAGACCCTCCTGCGCTTCGACATCCTGGCCGGCGACCAGCTGTTCGTCGACCGCATCAGCTTCAACTTCATGCGCCCGACCGTGGGGCAGGGGTTTGTCTTCCGCACGGACAATATCCCCGACATCGCGCGCCTCTACGGTGCGCAGTATTACATCAAGCGCCTGATTGGCGCACCCGGGGACAGGATTGAGGTCCGCGATCCGGTGATCTATAGAAACGGTGCACCCATCACAGGTTCGGTGGCGTTCGACCTGAACGCCCGCAAGGTGAGTCCCTACCAGGGATACGCCAACGCGAGCCACGACGACCCCCGCTACAGAATCCTCTTTCCCGGCGAGACGATCACGGTTCCCGAGCACGGGTACCTCGCCATGGGCGACAATTCCCACGACAGCTTCGACGGCCGCTTCTGGGGATACGTGCCCGAGAAGGATGTGGTCGGCAGGCCCCTCTTCATCTACTTCCCGTTCACGAGGCGCTGGGGCAGCGCCAAGTGACGGAGGTCACCGCCTCAGGAGCGCGGGGAGCATTCCCGAATTGCCTGACGGCAGGAGGACGGTGTCGGGCGGCTTGATTGGGATCTTCGGGTACCACCCGAGCCACTCCTTGTCGGCTTCCGGCGCCAGGTTGAACTCGGTCCCGGCCTCGGCGGCGGGCGCGAGCGGCGGCGTGTCCGGGGTCGCGAAGGCGACGCCTCCGGCGAGGAGCGATTCGAGGGAGGTGTCCTTCATCTCGGCCCCGAGGAGGTTCACCTTGAATGAGAATCCGCCCGTGTTCCAAAACTTCGTGCTCGTGCGCACCAGGGAGACGTACGGGGCGTCCAGGTGGATTCGGATGAGGACCGAGGTGGAATCGTCGGAAAGCCGGCTAGCCTCAACGTCTCCCACCTTGAGCTCGCGGTAGAACACGGGGGCGCCTGTCGTGAGCGAACCGAGCTTGTTGCTCTTCAGGATGTAGGACCGCCCCTCGTCGACGACATCCGGCGCGGGCGCCTTGTCGAGGCCGGTGAATTGCGTCGCGGGCGGTCCCGCGCCCGGGGTGACGTTCAGGCGCACGCCGGAAACAAGGGTCTCCAGGCCCTTGATGCCGGAGAGTCCGATCTCGGGGTGGACGATCCAGAACTTCGAGCCCTCGCTGGCAAGGGACTTCGCAACCTTGAAAAGGCGCAGGCGCACCGTGACGCCGGTGAGCCCGGGCTTGAGCGCAACCGAGGTCACGGTCCCCGCGTTGACTCCCAGGTAGACGAGGTTGGTCTTTCCGGCCTCGACGCCGGAGCCGTCGGCAAAGTCGATCGAGATCTCGGGGCCTCGGTTGATTGCGTCCCGGGCGAGCATCCAGCCCCCGATCGTGGCGGCAAGGATGGGGGCGACCCAGATGAGCGGGAACGCCGGCGCGCGTGAGACTTTCGGGGGCGGTGTCATGGATGCGCGGCTGAGGTCGGGGAGCCCTCGGACGGCTGCCAGATCGACCGGGGGTCGAAGGCCTGGGTGGCCAGGACCGTGAGCACGACGGCCGCCGCGAATGCGACGATGCCCTGGCGGGCCTCGACCGTCGAGAATTCGCCAAACTGGACGAGGCCCGTCAGGAAGGCGCCGAGGAAGACGTCGAGCATCGACCACCTGCCGATGAAGTCGATCGCGGCGTAGATCCGGGTCAGCTTGACCGGGTCGCCGCGCTTGCCGCGCCGCGCATTCAGGAGCAGCCAGCCCAGCCCGGCCAGCTTGAGGAACGGGATCACGATGCTGGCGACAAGAACGATCGCCGCTATCGCCCAGAGGCCGTTGCCCCACAGGCCGACGACGCCGGAGAAAATCGTGTCCGTGCGGTTGCTGCCGGAGGTCTCTGTCGCGAGGACCGGCAGGAGGTTCGCCGGCACGAGCATTATGGCTGCCGCGACGGCGAGGGCGGCCGCGTTCGAGTTGCTCCTGAATTTGAAGCGCCCGCTCATGGCTCCTGAGCTGCGCCCTGGGACGAGGGCGATTCGAATTCAAAGCTCTGCTGCGCCAGAATGAGCGAGATCGCCATTGCGCAGTAGAACCAGAAGGCGGGCCCGATCGTCACCTCAACGACGCTTCCCAGCTTCATGAGGGCGACGAGGACGGCGAGCACCTGCACCTCCGGGATGGACCAGTGCTCGAGGACGTTGGCGGCCCGCAGGAGGGCGGCGGTCGCGGGCGGCTGCCATCCCAGGCGCTCCGGGAAATTCAGGACGGCCAGGATTGCGAGGAGGGCGACCGGCAGGAGGCCGCCGCACAGGAAGACGAGGACCGCGACTTCCTGCATGCCGTTGTCCCAGAGGGCCCCGACGCCGGTAAAGAGGTGGCTCATGCGCTCGTCGCCCAACTTGCCCGCGCCGACGAAGGGCAGGAGCGCCGCCGGCACGGCAAGGATGAGGCCGGTGACCGAGAATATGAAGGTCTCATCGGGCCCGAAGCGGGCGCCCTGCGCCATGAGCGCTCCGCAGCGCGCGCAGAGGGCCTTTTCACCCTTTGCAACGGGCGCCGGCCGGTGATCCTGGCCGCAGAGACGACATGTAAGATTCGCATGTGGGTCCACGGTGGGAGGAGTCTGCGCCGAACGGTACCTGCCGGGCAACAGCCGGGAATATGGGGTGTTACCCCCGCTTCCCGGGAGCGGATCCCCCCATCTTAAAGCCGTGTCCTGACGGCTTCGAGCTCCTCCCAGCGGGCGAGGGCGACGGCGTGCTGGCGTTCCAGTTCATCGAGACGAACATGGACCTCGGCGGCGGCCTTTCGTTCCTGCTGGTAGAACACGGGGTCGGCGAGCCTTGCGCCGAGCTCCGCCTGCTCGGCCTCGAGGGCGTCGATCTTCGCGGGCAGGGCCTCGAGCTCCTGACTCTCCCGGTTCGTGAGTTTCCGGCCCTTGGCGGCCTTTGACCCGCCCCTGGGGGGCGGCGCCGCCGCGGGAGCTGCCGCCCTTGCGGCCGCCTTGTCGCGCTCGCGGACCCAGTCGGAATAGCCGCCAATATAGTCGCCGATGCGCCCGTCGCCCTCGAAGACGAGCGTGCTGGTGACGACATTGTCGAGGAAGTCCCGGTCGTGGCTCACGATGAGGAGCGTCCCCTCGTATTCGACGAGGAGGTCCTCGAGGAGGTCGAGGGTCTCCGCGTCGAGGTCGTTCGTGGGCTCGTCCATGACGAGGACATTCGCGGGCTTCGTGAAGAGCCTCGCGAGGACCAGCCGGTTCCGCTCGCCGCCGGAGAGGACCCGGGCCGGTGTGCGGGCGCGGTCGGGTTCGAAGAGGAAGTCCTGCAGGTAGCTGATCACGTGGCGCGTGCGCCCCCCGATCGTCACGGTCTCGTTTCCGCCGGCGATGTTGTCGGCGACCGTCTTGTCGTCGTCGATCTGGGTGCGCATCTGGTCAAAGTAGGTGATCTCGAGGCGGGTGCCGTGCTTGATCGCCCCGCCCGTGGGCGCGAGCTGGCCGAGGAGGAGCCTGATGAGAGTCGACTTGCCCGCGCCGTTCGGCCCGATGATGCCGACCTTGTCGCCGCGCGTCAGCATGGAGGTGAAATCGCGCACGAGGGTGGGGCCCCCGGGATAGGCGAAGGAGACGTTCTCGGCCTCGACGACGTTGACGCCGGAGCGCTCGGCCTCGGCCAGGCGTAGCGTGACGTTCCCCGTGCGGCTCCGGCGGGCGGCCCGCTCGGCGCGCATCTTCATGAGGGCGTGGATCCGTCCCTGGGCCCTGGAGCGCTGGGCGCGGACGCCCTTTCGGATCCAGACCTCCTCCTGGGCCAGCTTCTTGTCGAAGGCGGCCAGCTGCTTCTCCTCGGCCGCCGCCACCTCTTCCTTGCGGACGAGGTAGGTGTCGTAGTCGCAGGCCCAACCGGTGAGGCGCCCGCGGTCGAGCTCGACGATCCTCGTCGCGAGCCTGCGCAGGAAGGCGCGGTCGTGCGTGACGAAGAAGAGGGTTATCCTTGCCGAGAGCAGGAACTCCTCGAGCCAGAGGATGGATTCGAGGTCGAGGTGGTTGGTCGGCTCGTCAAGGAGCAGGAGGTCGGGCCTGGCCGCGAGGGCCCGCCCGAGGAGGGCGCGGCGCTTGAGCCCGCCGGAGAGCTCCGAGAACGCCGCCAGCTCCGGTAGCTTGAGATGGTCGATCAGGCCGTGGACCAGCACGTCGCGCTCCCAGTCCTCCTCGTGGCCCGCCTGGGGGCGCAGGCCGGAGGCGATGATCTCGGCGACGGTCCCCCCTACCTCCGCTGGCACCTCCTGGGTGAGGCGCGCGAGGATCGAGCCCGGCTGGCGGAAGACGTCGCCCGTGTCGGGCTTCGCCTCGCCGGCTATGATGCGCATCAGAGTCGACTTGCCCGAGCCGTTGCGGCCGAGCAGGCAGACGCGCTCGCCGGGATCGATCTGGAAGTTCAACTTGTCCAGGATGGCCGGCCCGCCGAAGGAGAGGCTGATGTCGAGAAGGCTGAAGAGGGACATGGACCCCCCAACGTGGGCCCGGGGTGCGCCGCCTGCAACTCCCCTCCATGGGCCCCGCGCGGGAAGTTGCAACCGTCGGGCCCCCCGGGTTGAGTGCCCCATCATGAACATCCGCCGCGCCGCCCAAGACGACATCCCCCTCATCCTGGACTTCATCCGCGCCCTCGCGGTCTACGAGAAGCTCCCCCACGAGGTCGAGGCGACAGAGGGGCTCCTCGGTGCGGCATTCTTCCCAGAGAACGGGCGCCCCGCCGCGGAGTGCGTCCTCGCGTTTGACGAGGGTGTGCCGGCGGGCTTCGCGGTCTTCTTCACCTCATTTTCAACGTTCCTTGCGCGGCCGGGCCTCTATCTTGAGGACCTATTCGTCGTCCCGGAGAGGAGGGGGCGGGGGGTGGGCAAGGCCCTCTTCCTGCACCTCGCCCGGCTGGCAAACGAGAGGGGATGCGGCCGGATGGAATGGTCGGTCCTCGACTGGAACGAGTCCGCCATCAAATTCTACGAGGGCCTCGGCGCCAGGCGCCTGGTGGAGTGGACGACATGCCGGCTGACGGGGAAGGCGCTTTGGAAGTTCGCCTGAGGGAACGCCTTTCTTGGGCTGATGGCGCAACTCCGGCCCTTCGGGTTCGTCTGGCAATGATGGCGCCTCCGGCCGGCGAGGGGCCCCAAGAAATATCACCTTGATGAAAAAACAAGATGGGGTTCCGTTTCTCCGTATTATGCGATCCTCACCCCGTTCGCTGGCCTCGTGCATTTCCATTCTCTTGGCGTTTGGCACCGCCGGAGCCCAGACGGTCCCCATGGGAGACGCCGCCCTCGGCAGGACGCTGTTTCAGCAGAACTGCGCGTTGTGCCACGCCTCCGGCGTGAGCGGGATGCCGCAGGGCGGCCAAGGGCCTGTGCTTGCGGGCGTCGTGGGGCGCCCTGCGGGATCCGTGGCATCCTTCGGCTACACCAAGGCCCTCGCGGCCTCCCACATCACCTGGGATGCGGCCACATTGGACCGGTTCCTAGCCGGGCCGGCGATTTTGGTGCCGGGAACCGCCATGCCTGTCCCAGTCCCGGATCCCATTGCCCGCCGGGACATCATCGCCTTCCTGGGGACCTTGGGTCCCATCGCCCCGCCCGAGCAGAGGCTCAATCCCTCCGACTTGACGCGGGTTCCCACCGCAGGCGACTGGCAGAATGACGCGCCTGGCAATCGCCACAGGGTCAGGGTGGAGGACCTGCCGGCTCCCTTTGCGACAAAGTCCGCCGGGAACAGCCCCCATGTCGTGGACCAGCCGGCCGGCGCGGTGCTTTCCGTCCCCGCGGGTTTCCAGGTGAAGTTTTTCGCCTCGGACCCGGCGGCGCCGCGGCTCCTGCGCACCGCCCCCAATGGCGACATTTTCATCGCGGACACGCACTCGGGACAGATTCGCGTGCTCCGGACGGTCGACGGGGCGGAAACGCCTGCCGAGGACTCGGTTTTCGCAACCGGCCTCAAGGGGCCGTTCGGCATCGCTTTTTATCCGCGAGGGGCGGATCCCCAGTGGGTCTACGTGGCCAACCTCAATTCCGTGGTGCGCTTCCCGTACCACAACGGCGACCTGGTGGCCTCTGGGCCGGCCGAGACGGTCGTTCCCCGGCTGGCCGACAGCACCGGGGGGCATTCAACGCGCGACGTTGCGTTCTCCCTCGACGGCCAACGGATGTTCATCTCGGTCGGCTCCGGCTCTAACGTCGCCGAGGGATTGCCGACAAAGTCGCCGGAGGAGGTCCGCGACTGGGAGTCGACGCACGGACTGGGCGCCGCATGGGGATACGAGGCCAACCGGGCGGACGTGCTCGTGACCGATCCCGAGGGGCATGCGGCACTGCGTCCGCTCGCGACGGGAATCCGCAACGCCGTCGGGATCGCCGTTCAGCCCGGCACCGGCGACCTGTGGGCCTCGGTCAACGAGCGCGACGCATTGGGAGATGATCTCGTGCCGGACTACGTGACCCGTGTGCGCGAGGGCGGGTATTACGGCTGGCCGTGGTACTACATGGGCAACCACGAGGATCCGCGGCACGCGGGCGAGAGACCGGACCTGGCCGGCAAGGCGATCATCCCCGACGTGCCCGAGCAGTCGCATTCGGCGTCGCTCCAGATGACGTTCTATCCCGCGGACGCCTCCGGACCCGCGGCGTTTCCCGCGGAGTACCGCGGAGACATCTTCGTCGCCTTTCACGGCTCCTGGAACCGCACGGGGCGCACCGGGGGAAAGATCGTGCGCGTGCTGCTGAAGGACGGCGTCGCAACCGGCGAATATGAGGACTTCCTGACCGGATGGGTGGTTGACGACGGCCATGTCTGGGGCCGCCCCGTCGGCGTGACTGTCGCCCACGACGGAGCCCTCCTCGTGACCGAGGACGGCAACGACACGATCTGGCGAGTCTCCTACGTGGGCGGCGGGAAGCCCCCTTCGAAGCCGGGCCTCACGCTGACAACGACCGGGTTTGCCGACAGCAGCATCATCCCGGCCCAGTACACCCAGAACGCGGCGACCGCGCCGATTTCTCCCGAGCTCGAGTGGGTCAACGTGCCGGCCAACACGGTCAGCTTCGCCCTGATCATGCACGACCCGGACGCGGCGCCGAAGCACCACTCCGAGGACAACCTCCACTGGATGGCGTTCAATATTCCCGGAACCGCCCGCTCGCTCGCCGAGAATGTTCCGGCGCTCGCCGCGCTGCCCGACGGCACGATCCAGACCAAGAACATCCATGGCACCGTTGGCTACCTGGGGCCGGGCGCAGGGGCGGCAGGGCCCTACCATCATTACACCTGGGAACTCTACGCCCTCGACATCAAGCTGGACCTTACCGCCGACGCCACGCGCGCCGACGTGCTGAAGGCCATGGACGGCCACGTCCTAGGCAAAGGCATCCTCACGGGACGTTTCCACCGGTAACCCTAGCGGAGGTCGAGGGGCCTCACCTGGTCCATGTCGTCGAAGACCTTGTTCTCGCCGGCCATGCCCCAGATGAAGGAGTAGCTGCCAAAGCCGCACCCGCAGTGGATCGACCAGGAGGGTGAGAGCGCGACCTGCTCGTTGTGGAGGAACAGGTGCCTCGTCGCCCCGGGCTCCCCCATGAAATGCGCGAGGATCCGGTCGCCCAGGTCGAAGTACATGTAGACCTCGGTGCGCCGGTTATGGGTGTGCGGCGGAAAAGAGTTCCAGACGCTGCCCTCGTCGAGCGAGGTGAGGCCCATCACAAGCTGGCAGCTCTGGATTCCCTTTTCGTGGATGAATTTGAATATCCGGCGCTTGTTCGCGGTCGCCGAGGAGCCCAGGGCCACGGGCGACGCCTCCGCCGACTTCATCAGCGCGGCGGGATGCGAAGCGTGGGCCACGCAGCTCAGGAAATAGAATTTCGAGGGGGTCTTGGGATCCAGGCTCTCGAAGACGACCGACCGCGAGCCCATGGGGGCGTAGACGCAGTCGAGCCTGTCGGCCTTGAACGTCTTGCCGTCCACGTGGACCGCCCCGGGCCCGCCGATGTTGATCGCGCCAAGCTCGCGCTGCTCCAGGAAGAACGCCCGCCCGGTCTCGCGGTGGTTCTCCAGCTGGAGGGGGGTCCCAACGGGAAATGCGCCGCCGACGACCATCCGGTCCAGGTCCGTGAAGACGCCGTTGAGCGAGCCCGGGACGAACAGGTTTTTTGCCACGAACGCCTCCCGGAGCTCCTCGGTGGTCATTCGGGCGACTTCCCCGGGCCGGGGCATCCTGCGGATGGCGGATTCGATCATGTGAAAATCATTTCAAGAAATACCGGCCTAGGGAAGTCCGGAGGGGGCTCCTCAGTTCGCTCCCGGGGCAGACGGCGCGGCGTTCTTGTAGACCTCGCTTCCCGCCAGGAGAAAGGCGCCGACCCCATAGACCTCGGTTGAATCCCCCGGGAATTTCTTCGGATCGGCCCCGACCGGCTGGACGTGGGTGAGCTTCCCGTCGTCGGCGAGGCAGGCCGCCAGCGCCGTCCATCCCCGGACAACGGCCGGTTCAAAGCCCGGGCGATCGAGGAGACCGTTGTTCACGCCCCAGGCCAGGGCATAGACAAAAAAACCTGAACCGCTCGTCTCCTTGAGGGGATAGCTCGCGGGATCGAGGAGGCTTGAGCGCCACAGTCCGTCGGGCTGCTGCAGGGAGACGATCCTCTCGGCCATTTCCCTGAAGAGCCGCTCAAACCGGGGCCGATCTGGCTGGTCCTTCGGCAGGAACTCGAGGGTGCGGACCAGTCCGGCCATGACCCATCCGTTTCCCCGTCCCCAGAAGACCTTCCGGCCGTTCGCCTCCTTCTTGGCGAAGTACGTGCTGTCCCTGAAGAAGAGGTGCTCCTCCTTGTCGTAGAGGTAGTCCGTCGCGCGCCACCAGTTCTTGACCGCAAAGTCGACGTAGCGGATATCGCCGGTGGCGGCATAGAGGCGGACCCATGCGGGCGGTCCCATGAACAGGGAGTCGCACCAGGACCAGTTCTCCAAGGCCGCGGCCTTCGTGGCAAAATCGAGACTGCTCGACTGCGGCGGCCTTGCCAGGATGGCGTCAAACCGCTCGCGGAGGGGCGCGATCATGACCGGGTCGCGGAAATGGAGGTACAGCTCCGCGTAGGTCTGCCCCACGCAGCAATCGTCCGCGTTATAGATCCTGGGTCCGAGCTGCCATCGGGTCGCCTCGCCCATGGCGCGCATGGCACCCAGGAATCTCGGGTTCTTGGAAATTTCCGCGAGAGCCATGATCCCCGTGTCGCCGGCGCCCACGATCCAGTCGGTGGCGGGATGCTTGCTCGGGTGGGCGAGCTGCCAGTCGGCGGCCCTCTCCATTGCGGAAAGAACCTCGGAGGGCGCCGGCCTCGCGGCCTCAAGTTCGGCCGCGGAGCGCGGCGAAGTTGCCGCCAATGTCGCCCAAACAAGGGCAACCGCTTGAAGGGGGCGGCAGCAGCGGCGGGGATAAAAGATCTTCAAGCGGGGCGGGCGCCGTGGACGGGCGTTGAGTGGCGAAGGCGAGTCAGCCCCGACACCGCGCGCGGGTCAATTCCGGCGTGGCCCGTTTCTCCTTGCCGACCCTGCGCAATGGCCGGAAATAGCTGGGCTTATGGACGCCCCAAAATCGCTTTTTGACCTCACCGGACGCACGGCGCTCGTCACCGGGTCAAGCCAGGGGATCGGATTCGCCCTGGCCCGCGGCCTGTCCCAGGCGGGCGCGGCCGTCGTCATCAACGGCCGCGACAAGGCCAAGCTAACCCGCGCGGCCGCCGAATTGTCCGCTACCGGCGCCAGAGTGGGCACTGCGGCCTTCGACGTCACGAACGCGGCGGCCACCCAGGCGGGAATCGAGCAGGTCGAGGCGGACTTCGGCCCGATCGACATCCTCGTCAACAATGCGGGGATCCTGAAGCGGGCTCCGCTCCTCGAATTGACCGAGCAACAGTGGAAGGAGGTGCTCGACACCGACCTCACGAGCGCCTTCCTCCTGGCCCGCGCCGTCGCGCCGCGCATGATAACCCGCGGCGCGGGAAAGGTGATCAACATCTGCTCGCTCATGAGCGAGGTCGGGCGGCCCACGACCGGCGGATACGCCGCCGCGAAGGGAGGGCTAAAGATGCTGACGCGCGCGATGGCGACCGAATGGGCCAAGCACAATCTCCAGATCAACGGCATCGGGCCCGGCTACATGCTGACCGAGCTCACCAAGCCGCTCGCGGACAACCCCGAATTCAGCCGCTGGCTCCTCGCGCGCACGCCGGCGGGCCGCTGGGGCCTCCCGGAGGAGCTGGTCGGGGCGGCGGTGTTCCTCGCGTCGCGGGCCTCGGATTTCGTGAACGGCCAGATCATCTACGTGGACGGGGGAATCCTCGCGGCGCTCTAGCGCCGGCGCACGCCACCCAATGCCCGAGTCGCCTCCAGAGGATGGAAAGGGGCCCCGGAGGCCCGCCCCGGTCTCGAGGGCCCTCATCGAGGCCGGGTTTATCGTCTTTCTCTATTACTCGAACCTGATGATGGGTGAATTCGAGGGATCGGGCCAGGGACGCAGCAGGGGGTTCCTCTGGGCGCTCAAGGACATCTTCACTGGGATCAATATCGCCATCGCGTTGGTCACGGCCGTCGTCGGCTATCTGGTGTTTGAGCTTCTCCGGAGAAAATCCTAGGGGAAAGGCCATGAGCGGGGCACTTGAAATTCGTCCGTTTGTGCCGGGCGACAGCGAGGCGGTGATCGAGCTTTGGAATGCCTGCGATTTGGTCCGCCCCTCGAACGATCCCGCAAAGGACATTGCGAGGAAGCAGAACGTGCGGGGCGACCTGCTTCTCGTCGGGTTGAGCGAGGGCAGGATAGTGGCGTCTGCGATGGTGGGATACGAGGGGCACCGCGGCTGGATCAATTACCTGGCAGTCTCCCCGCTTCACCGCAAGCGGGGCTTCGGCCGGAGGATGATGGAGGAGGCGGAGCGCCGCCTGAGGGCGGAGGGATGCCCGAAGGTCAACCTGCAGGTGCGTTCCTCGAACGCCGCGGCCGTCGCGTTCTACAAGGCGGTTGGGTTCCTCCAGGACGATGTTCTAAGCTTCGGAAAGCGGCTTGAGCATGATACCTAGCTGACCTCCGGCCCATGCGCACCGTGACGTATTCCCACAGTCGAGAGATAACGTGCGAGCAGTTCATAGACGTGCTCAACCGATCCACGCTGGGAGAGAGGCGACCGGTTGCAAACCGCGAGCGGATCGCGTCGATGCTCCGGCACTCGAATCTGCTGTGCACCGGCTGGGACGGCGACCTGCTGGTCGGCGTCGCCAGGTCGGTGACCGACTTCAGCTATTGCTGCTATCTGTCGGACCTCGCGGTCGACGTGGCGTACCAGAAGAGGGGTGTCGGGACGGGCCTCATCCAGGCGACGCAGGCTCGACTGGACCCGCAGTGCATGATCGTCCTCCTGGCCGCGCCCAAGGCCGAAGATTTTTATCCGAAGATAGGAATGACCCAACACCGCTCAGCTTGGATGCTGCTGGCGGCCCCGTATCTGCGAAGAGAATCCGGCCGGCAAAGCGGCGCCGGGGCTGCTTCGGGCCCGTCTCTTGCGGGCCAGCAGGCGGGACGTCACTAGCTCAAGGTAGGCGGCGCCCCTTTGCTCCACAACAGAAACCCCAAAATCCGTTGCCTCCATGTCCCGCTCAACACCCAAGGTGATAGCTTTGCTCCTGATGAGCCTGTTCCTGGCCTGGCTGCTCGGCAAATATGACGCCCGGGCGCTGGCCATGATGAATTCGATGTCGACCGCCGAATACATCCGGCAGCAGCGCGAGCTCCACGGTCATTCGTTCCTCCTGCATGCGTTCACGTGCCTCGTCTGCGGCGGCTTCTTCCTAGGCACCATTGAGTTCGTCGCCTACATGATCGAGAACCTAAGCGGAAAGCGGAAGTCCTCATGATGGGCTGAAGTGATCGAAAATCTCGGCGATAGGCGCGCAGGGTGGGAAACCGGGCGCGCTTGGGGGTCGATTGAAAGAGGCCGGGATCGTCGGCGGAGCAAGCGCTTGGAACCTCCGCGATAGCGCCATATTGGGTTGTGTTTTTTCCGCGGGCGAAGCACTCTCCGGCGCAATCCCCGACCCCAATACCCCTTGGGCCAGAGTACACCCCCCATGACAGAGAAGGGAAATGCCGCAGGGCTTTTCGCCGCAAAGCGCTTGAGTGACCACAACCGCGCAGAAATGCGTGAGATCCTCGATCGCGCCATAAAGCTCGCCGATCGGGACCAGTTGCGCGTGCGCGTTCCCCACGAGGTCAAGGACGTGCAGAGGCTCAAGGGAATGCACTACCACTACCGTCCCGAGCTTTTCCTGCAGCTGCAGGGGCGCACGGATTTCCAGTTTCCACGGGAGGCGTTCAGCCTCAACACGGATGAGCTCTGCGTCATTCCTGCGGGAGTGCCCCATGGCGAGATCGTCCATGGCGACACGAGCCAGCCCTTTCGCAATTTGGTCGCCGGGTTTTACAATAACACCCTGAGCCTCCACTTCGCCTACGAAGCCCGGCCGCACCATCCCGATATCGAGGCAATTGAATTTTTTGACGCGCCAAACCTTGATGTCTTCCTGACGCTGGCCAACGGACTTGCCCAGACTTACCACACGCGGGGGCCTGCCCGTGCGACCGTGATGAAGGGCCTTCTCCTCGCACTCCTCGGGCTCTTCAGGAGCATAGTCGAGACGGGCACGGGGCAGCTCAACAGCGACATAGGAAAGGTTTTCCGGGCGAAATGCCTCGTGCGCGAGCAGTTCGCAAATCCTGACCTGAGCGTCCAGCACATAGCGGAGATCCTGGGCTGCTCGGCCGATTATCTCTCCCACCTCTTCCACGTGGAGACAAAGGAGCGCCTCACCCACTACATCCAGCGCATCCGGATCGAGGGTGCCATTCTCGCGCTCGAGACGACGTCGCTGAACATCTCGGAAATCGCCTACGCGGGGGGTTTTGCCGATCCGGCCTATTTCACGAGGATCTTCAAGCAGCACAAGGGGCTCACGCCCCATGAATTTCGCGCCCAGCTGGACGCCCACCGGGCAATGGCGGAGACCCATCCGAAGACAGTGTTTTTCAACCGCCTGGACTTCACGCACGGCCAACCCAAGAGTTCATCGGACGCGGCGAAGCCCGCCCAGGCTCCGCGAGACGCCGTTTCCCTAAGCAGGTCGGGCGTGATCGCGGGAAACAAACGATAGCGCCCCGGCGGCGACAAGCAGGGAGACGCCGCCCGTGACGACGGCGGGGAGCGCGTGGCCGGAGAAGAGGTGCCTGACCGCCGGCCCGAGGAGCGCCGACGCGACGATCTGCGGCAGCACGATGAAGAAATTGAACACACCCATGTAGAAACCCATCTTCTCCTCCGGGATCGCGTCGGCCAGCATCGCGTACGGCATCGACAGGATCGTCGCCCAGCCTACGCCGACGCCCGCCATGGAGATCAGGAGGTAATGGTAGTTCGACCAGAGACCGGTCGACACGAGCCCAAGGCCGGCGCAGACGAGCCCGACCCTGTAGAGCGTCCGCGTCCCGATGCCCCCGCGCGCGACCGCCACGAGCCCGAATGACGCAAGGAAGGCGATGAAGCTGTAGGCGGACAGGCAGACGCCGCTCCACTCGACCCCGCTCTGGTACGCCGGGGATCCTGGCTCGCCGTGGAAAATCTCCGTTCCAACGGCCGGCCCGAAATAGAGCCACATGCAGAACAGGCCGAGCCAGGTGAAGAACTGGACGACCGCGAGCTGCCGCATCATTCGTGGCATCTCGCGCACGCCGCGAAGGATCTCGGACAGGGTCGAGCGACCCGGGCCGGCGGGCGCGCTGGAGGGGCCGTCGGGGGGAATTTCCGGCGTCGTCACAACGGTGAACAGCACGCTCCCCAGGAAGACGGCCGATCCGAGATAGAAGGCCAGGTGAACCGAGTGAGGTATCATGCCATGAGGGGTGGGGCCGCCCCCAAAGCCGAGGCGCGTTATGATCCAGGGCAGCGATCCGGAGAGCACAGCGCCCAGGCCGATCAGAAGGCTCTGCATCGAGAAGCCGAGCTGGCGCTGCGAAGGGGGAAGGAGGTCGGCCACGAACGCGCGGAACGGCTCCATGCTGATGTTTACGGAGGCGTCGAGCATCCAGAGGAGGCCGGCCGCCATCCAGAGCGAGGAGGAATTGGGCATGGCGACGAGCGCCATGCTTGCAAGGATCGCCCCGCCCAGGAAGTAGGGCCGGCGCCTACCCAAGCGGGTCCAGGTGCGGTCGCTGTAGTAGCCGATGATCGGCTGCACGATGAGTCCCGTGACGGGGGCCGCGCACCACAGGATCGCGAGGTCGCTCTCGCTCGCGCCCAGGTACTGGTAGATCGCGCTCATGTTGGCCATCTGGAGACCCCAGCCGAACTGGATGCCGAAAAAGCCAAAGCTCATGTTCCAGATCGCTGGAAGCGTGAGCGGGGTGCGCGCGGAATTCACCGATTCGCGAGGGATTTCGCAGGGGGTTCGCTGTAGTCGCGCACCGTTTGCACCCCGGTGCGATCGTAGAGACTTATCCAATGGCGGAGGGTCTCGAGCTTGTCCGCGGCCATCCGGCCGAGCTGCTCGCCCGTGTATCGCCATTGCCAGTTGCCCTCCGCCGTCCCCGGCTGGTTCAGGGCGCTCGCCGCGGGCAGGTCGAGCAGGTCCTGGATGGGGATCACCGCGAGGAGCGACACCGTCGAAAGCGCCGTTCGGATCAGCGGCCACGCAGAATGGGAGTCGCCAAGCTGGAAGTATTCCCTGACCTGCTCGGCCGTCTCCCCTGTGAGGCTCTCCAGCCAGCCGCGGGTCGTGTTATTGTCGTGGGTACCCGTATAGACGACGCTGTCCCCCCCGTAGAAATGCGGCAGGTTGACGTTGCCTGCGTCGTGTCCGTAGGAGAATTGAAGCACCTTCATTCCGGGCAGGCCCGCCGCCCGGCGCAGCTCGACGACCCCGGGTCCGATATAGCCCAGGTCCTCGGCGATGATGCGGGCGTCGGGGAGGGCCCTGCGCACCTCGTTGAAAAAATGAAGCCCGGGTCCCCTGCGCCACCTTCCCCCCTGGGCGTCGGATGCACCCGCAGGTATCTCCCAATAGTGCTCAAAGCCGCGGAAGTGATCGAGCCTGATGATATCGTACAGGGAGAAGGCGGCCCGCAGCCGGTCTATCCACCATCGGTAGTTCGTGCGGGCCAGGTAGTCCCAGTCGTAGAGCGGGTTTCCCCAGAGCTGCCCCTTGTCGGAAAAGTAGTCCGGGGGAACCCCGGCCACGGCCAGGGGGTCTCCGCGCTCGCCCAGCCGGAAGACCGGGCGGTTCTGCCACGTGTCGGCGCTGTCGAGCGCGACGAAGATGGGGACATCCCCGATGATCCCGACCCCGCGTTCCGCCGAGTAGTGGCGAAGCCGCTCCCATTGGCCGAAGAAGAGGTACTGGTAGAACTCGTGCCTCTCGATGTTGAGCCGCACCCCATCGGGGAGGCTCGAAGCCATGTCGTAGCGCCAGGTCCTGAATTCTTCCGGCCACTTCGTCCACGGCAGTCCGCCGAAGTGAGTCTTGAGGGCCATGAATATGGCAAAGGGCTCAAGCCAGCTGGCGTTTTCGGATCGGAACGTGGCCAGGGACCCAAGGCCGCCGATTTCGTCCGCGCGCGCCTCCGAGAAGCGGTCGTAGGAGCGCGCCAAGACGCGCCAGAAGTTCTCATAGAGCGGCCCGTAGGCGACCCTGTCGTTCGGGAGGGCCTGCAGGGGCGCAAGGTCCTTGTCCGTAAGCAGGCCGCCGAGCGCCAGCTCGTCGAGGTCGATGAAGTAGGGGTTGCCCGCCCTGCCCGAGAAGGTCTGGTAGGGCGAGTCGCCGAAGCCCGTCGGCCCGACGGGGCAGATCTGCCAATAGCGCACGCCCGCGAGTGCCAGGAAGTCGACGAGGGTCCTGGTGCCTGCGCCCAGGTTTCCGATGCCGTAGCGCCCCGGCAGCGAGGAAATGTGCGCCAGGACACCCGCACTGCGGCGTTCGAGCCATGTTGTCGGCTTTGATTCCATTTAGGTCGGATTCCCAGCGGAAGCACGGATCGACGTCATGCGGGGGAGGATTCGGACATGAGGCGCGGGTGGCGGCAATCGACGGGTAGGGCGCGCCTTCTGCAATCCCGACCGGGGAGGATGGCGGCCGCCGGATCCGATCCGGCGGCCGCTCGACCCGCTTTCTTGCCGAGGTGGCCGTACGGGGGGCCTAGAACTTGTAGGAAACGCCCGTCCTGTAGGTCGCGCCGTATTTCTGCCAATTTGCCAGCTGGCGCGAATCACCGTTGGTGTAGGTGACCAAGGGCTCGTTGTTCAGGTTCCTGCCCTCGATGTAGATGCCAAAGCCATTGAGCGGGCCGTTCCTGAACGAATAGCTGACCTGGGCGTCAATCGTGTGTTCGGGTATTTCTATCGAGTACCCGTCGTTCGCCGAACCCAGGCCCTGGAAATTCGGCGCGCCGAATTGCACGATGTACTCTCTCGTTGCCGATTGATAGTGGTCGCTCACGCGGGCCGCGAAGCCGTGGCTTTCGTAGTAGAGGGTGACGTTCCCCGATTTCTTGGACAGGTTATTGAGCGGATATGTGCCGTTGCCCGGGCCAAAGGGCTGGATGCTGCTGTCCACAAGGAGGCCGTTCGCCACGATCCCGAAGCCTTTGACCATCCCACCCGTGAAGGTGTCGCTTTCCACCTCCACGGTAGCCTCCACGCCTTGGACGTTGCCGCCCTGGCCGTTTATGTACTGAGAAGCGATTCCCTGCGTGAGCAGGGGCGGGGTCGCGGACGTATAGGGGTACCCCGCAAAATTCTCCACCACGTTGGACTGATAGATGTAGGTGAGGAGCTTCTTGTCGAAGGCCGCCAGCGAGACGTAGCCGCCCTTCTTGAAGTAGTGCTCGTAGTCGAGGTCGACGGAGTTGGCGAGCCACGGATGAATGCTCGGGTCTCCGCTCGTTGCGCTCCACGGGCTGTTGACGGTGCTGAGCGCATTCGAGGCGTTGTAGCCGTAATCGCGCGACGCCCTCATTTGGTACATCGTCGGCCGCTGTTCCTCGCGGCCGATGAAGAACCGGATCAGGTCCTTGGGGGTGGGCTTGAATATCAAGTTCAGGCTGGGCATGAAATCCGCGTAGGATGCGCCGGCTGAGACGGGCACTACGGTCTCGCCGCCCGCCAGATTTCCCGAGACGCCCGTTGAGTTCTGGCTCGCGAAGTCGACAACGGCGCCGAGATTTCCCTCGAAGGGCACGCCTCCCAGATCCCCCTTCAGGTCAAACTTGACGAAGGGACGGGTGATGGTTTCCCAGACATCGTAGTCGTCGCCCTCATAGTTTGCCGGATTGGGGTTGGGCACGGCTACGAGCGCTCCGCTGGCGATAGCGGCATTCGGGTCGAAAGCCGGCGGATGCAGGTTGCCGATAAAGGAGAGGTTCGTAGTGCCAAGGACGGTGGGCAGGGGATCCAAGGCCTTGCCGTTTGCATTCAGCACGTAGTCGGACACGTCCTGGCCAAACTGCTTGAAGCGCTGGGAGACGCTTACGCCGGCCTCGACGTCCTTGAAGATTGATGCGTCCAGCTCGTGCTTGGTGAGCAGCTTGAACGAATCCGCAACGTCATACTCTATGTAGTACTTGAGGTAGCCTTCCTGGCCGGTGACCGGGTACGTGCCCGTGCCATAGCCGTCCGGATCGGTGAGAAAGATGAGGCTGGCGTTCGAGAAGTCCGTGCTTGAGACGACCGTCGGGGGGTTCGGGCCGGCGGGGTTGCTGACCATGAACGTGGCCCCCTGGTTGGCGGGCTCCGTGTTGTTGAAATACAAGCCCGCATAGGTTTCCAGGACCTCGTTCGATTGGTTCGCTGAGGACCATCCCGCCTGGAAGTGCACGGGCCAGCTCGTCTTTTCGCCGAGGTCGAGATTCCAGACCGCGGATGCCATGTGTGAGAGCCACTGCGTGTCCATGTTCCGGATGACCGGGTTTATGTGCGACTCCGTGTAGCTGGTGTCCAATCCGCCGACGGTCGTGTAACCCGGCGCAAGAATCGCTGGGCCCCAGCTGTACATCGGAACCTCCATCCCCCGCAGCAGTTGGTTCTCATCCGTGTAGGTCAGCATCAGGTCGATCTTGCTGTGGATGAAGTCATTCGGCTTGCTCTCGATCACCGCTATGGCGGAGTCGCTCTTGAGGAGGTCGTTCTGGTCGTAGATCCTCATGCCGCCGAGTATGAGATTGCCGCCGGGATCCGTCGGGAATCCCCAGGACGACCACTGCTGGCCTTCGTAGGGGTTCTCCCTGTGGGCGTAGCCCACGAAGACGCCCTCCGTCCCATCGAGGAACTGGTCGACGTAGGAGGCGGAGTAGCTCTCACCGGTCACTTTTTGGCCGGGAGTGAGCTCCCCCAATTTGGTCCAGTTGTAGTACGCGCTGAGGGCAACCACCCGGTGGTCGATGCTCAGGGGGGAGGTGGTCTGAAGGTCGACCGTGCCGCCGAGGCCTCCAACCTGGTCGGCCTGACCGGTCTTGTAGACGACCACCCCGCCGACGAGCTCGGAGGGATATTGGTCGTATTCAACGTCGCGGTTGTCGCCGGTCGTGGCCTGCTCGACCCCGTCGAGCGTGCCGACGTTGAAGTCCGGCCCCAGGCCGCGGATGGTGATTTCCTGATCACGGCCGTTGACGCGCTCGCTGGTCAGGCTCGTCAGGCGCGAGAGGGCGTCTGCGATGCTGACGTCGGGCAGCTTGCCGATATCCTCGGGAGCGAGGACCTCGGTGATGACGGACGCGTTCTGCTTCGACTCAGCCGCCATCTCGAGGCTGCTCGCGAAGGATCCATTGACTGTGAATTCGCTCAGGGTGACGACCTGTTCGCTCGGTGCTGCGGTCGTCGTGGTGGTGGTTGTGGTGGTCACTGCCGGCTGAGCGGGGGCGGCCTGTGTCTGGTCCGCAGCGGCCGGCTGCGGGTTTGCGACTTGTGCCAGCGCCGACAGCGATGCGGCCATGGAGATCAGGCCGACTGTAACGAGCCGGAATCGGCCCGTGCGTGTTATTGGGATCGAGGGTTCAGTGTGCATGGTAGGGTTGATGGCACGTGAAAACGCCAAGGGATGCAGAACGTAGTGGTTAGGGCTTACGGTGGGGGCAACGAGCCATGCCGTCATGGCCCGGGTATGCTGTGAGGATTCACCGCCTCGCGTTGATCGCTACCCCCAAACCATTCAAAAAACCGAGATGGCCCGGAGAAAACCGCGATTAGGGACGAAGGAACGTCTCCTCGAGACAGCTTCTGATCGGCAACCGCCCAGGCTCCCCCCCCAACCGGGCACCGCACCCCGCCATGAGCGCGGCACGGATCACGGATGGGGATGCATGCGCAGGCAACCGCGGCGAACGCCGCCGCGGATTGGCGCCCCTGCACTCAGCGCATTTGCGACAGTATGTGCTCGATGATCCGCCTGATCGACTCCGTCACCGCGGAGTCGCCCTCGTACAACGAGATGCGCCTGGCCTCCGCGAGGTGGTCCAACGCGTCGTCCAGCCGCTCCAGCTTGAACAGCTTTTGCGCGAGCTGCAGCTCAAAGGCGGACGTCACGGGTCCGCTTCGCTCGGCTGCCAGGAGACACCGAATGCACTTCGCCTCATCCCCATGCGCATCATGGAGGACCGCCGCGCGGAGATTGTTGGCCTGGTTTCTCGGCTGGTTGTCGACGGCCGCGAGGATCTCCTTTTCCGCGGCCGCGGTCCGCCCAAGACGGTTCAGCAGGCTAACGAGCGCCTCGAGGGCGCCCTGGCTACCCGGGTCCGCGGCAAGGACCGCGCGGAATTCGCGCTCGGCCGAAGCATTGTCGCCCGCGAGCCGCGCCAGGCGGCCGCGAATCAACCTGAGGCTCTCGTCAGCCGGGCGCCTGGAAATTTCGCCGTCCAGGTACCGCCTTCCCTCGTCGAAGCGCCCCGTGCGCGTGAAGAGATCGGAAAAGGCGGGGGCCATCAATGCGAGGTCCCCGGGAGGGCATGAGGCTGCAGTCTGGTTCAGAAGCCTCTCCGCCTCATCATAGCGGCCGAGCCGGGAAAGCTTGATCGCCTCGTCGGTGGCCAGCGCGAAATTCTCCGGCTGGAGTTCCCGGGCTCGCCGCGCCTGGGCCAAGGCTCCCCCGACATCCCCCATGTCGTCATCAATCTCCTCTTCCATCTTCGCCAGATCGGCATTATCCGGGTCCCTGGCGCTTGCAGCCTGGACCGACTCCTTCGCTCGCCTCAGTTTCCCCGGATCGCTGCTTTCGGCCGTTGCGAGCGCGAGTTCATGGGCGAGCCGAGCCTCATCCTCGCAATAGGTCAGCTGATTCGTGAAGGGGGGATTCTGGACGATCGGGGCAATCTTTTGCAGCACGGAAAGCCGTTCATGGGAAGTGTAGGCCAGGGCCGCTGCGCACTGGGATGAATCGAGCCACGCGAGACTGCTCTTCTGGGCACCGAACAGGGCCTCTTCCGAATCCACCGCAATCGTGCGGGCGAGCAAATAATTCCCCTCCCAGTCGGGGTGCACATGCTCAAAGAATAGCTCGCTTCCCGCGGGTGCGGCGGTCGATCCCGGATCGGAGCCCATCACCATCGCGGCATCGAGAAGGCTGACAGAGGCCGGATTGTCGCGGGCCACGTTTCGAATGATCGCGTTTATCCGGGGGTCCGGCCGGAAGCGCAGCGCGTCCCAGTGCTCGGCATCGATGAACATCCTCCTGGCGGACTCTACATCGCCCCGCTTGAGGTCGAGCCGCCCGAGCATGAACGAGGTGTTGGCATAGTGGCCGTCGATGGCCTGCGCCTGGAGCAGGTCGGCGCGGGCCGGGTCGTCCTCGCCGAGCAGCCACTCTATCCGCCCCCGGTTGTATACCCTGTCCCATGCCTGCAACTCCTGCTGCGTAAGACCCGCCTTATGAACGGAAAGGAAGGGGGCGCAGTTCTTCAGGTTTGAGGCGACGGTGCAGAGGACTGTCTTCGCCCCGGATCCCGCAGCCACACGGACAATGTCCCTTAGGTTCGTCCCAAAGTTTTCGTAGACGGCCTCAAGGCGGGGATCGTCCCCCCCGACGCCATAATTGACAAACATCGCCATTCCGCCCCATTCGGCGGGCTTCGGGCTTCCCTTCGCGAGCCTTCCCAGCAGCGCTCCCGCCAGTTGGCCGGTTCTCGTCGATCTCACGAACACGCTTAGCCTGATGATCCACATCGGCGGCATCTCCGAAAGGTAGGCGCAACCGGGTCCGAAGGGGCCGACGACCTCGTTATTGCCCATATAGATGACGAACAGGTCCGGGGAGAACCCCGATAGTTCCCGGGCGATCCGGTAGACGACGTGGGAGTTTATCGCGACGATCCCGGTGTTGATGACTTCGATCTCCCTGTTCGGGTACCTCGCGCGCAGCTGCGCACGAAGCTGCGCCGCGAACCCGAAGGCCGGCACGGGAATTCCCTGCGCGGCGGATTCCCCTAGCACAACGATTCGAATTGCGTTGGGCGGCTTGGTGCGCGCGACCCGTAAATTGAGCGGCCTCAGGTCAAAGCTGCTTGGAAGGAACGAGCTGACAAACTCGGGATTCGTCCGGAAATAGCCGGGCTTCTCGTCGGGGATCAGGAAACGAACGGATTGCCCGTAGCGCCCAAGGCGCAGGGCACCCTCAAGGCCTAGGAGCAGGGCCGCAGGGAACACGACCGCCGCCAGCGCCCTGTAGAGCCAAAGCCTTGCCGACGCGCGCGGCTGCTGCTGCGATCCTCGGGGCTTGGGGGGCTTTTCAGCGCTCACGACGGAAATTGATGCTGCGTCGTCCGCCGGAGCCGTGTCAACCGATCGCCCCATTGTCGCGGTTTTGTCCGGGTGGACTATGTATTTTCCAAGCGCCCTTTTTTGACTCCGCCCGCGGGGCTTCTAATGATCCTGGCGCAATGGCTCAAAACCCAACGGCGTCGATGCCGGAGGCCTGTGTCTTCCCGCGGTATTCCGCAGGCGCGGCGTGCTCCGTTCGTCGGCGCCTTCTGGCGGCGATTCTTCTGGCCGCGGGCGCATTGCGCTCGGCCGGCCAGGCGGAGGAGTCGGTCAGCGTCCCACGATACACGCACCCGGGGGCGGGCCAGGTGTTCTATTTCGTTCTGACGGACCGGTTCGCCAACGGGTCAACGGCCAACGACACCGGGGGAATCGCCGGCGGGCCTGACGTGAGCGGATTCGACCCGACCCGGATCTCCCACTACCATGGCGGCGACTTCGTCGGGCTGACCTCCAAGCTTGATTACATAAAGCAGCTCGGCGTGACGGCCATCTGGATCACGCCCCCCTTCGTGAACAAGGCCATGCAGCTGAGCACCGCCGGCTATCACGGGTATTGGATACTCGATTTCACCCGCATCGATCCCCATCTCGGCACCGAGGCGGAGTTCCGCGAGTTCGTGACCCAGGCGCATGCGCGAGGCCTTCGGGTGTACCTCGATATTGTCGTCAACCACACGGCGGACGTCATCAGATATGCGGACCACTCCACCGCCTACATCGGAATGGAGGCGGCACCGTACCGCGACGAGAACGGGAAGCCCTTCGACCCCCATCAAGTCGCATTCAACGGAATAGGCTCGGGCTCGGACTTTCCACGGCTCTCCGCCGGGCGAAGCTTTCCGCACGCCCCGGTTCTGGAACCGGAAGAGGCGCATGCGAAGGCGCCGGATTGGTTGAATGACGTCACCCTGTACCACAACCGGGGCAACAGCACCTTCGTGGGCGAGAGCTCGCTCTTCGGCGACTTTGGAGGGCTCGACGACGTGTTCACTGAAAATCCCGTTGTCGTTCGGGGATTCATCGACGTGTACGGCCGATGGATGGAAGGCTACGGCATAGACGGCTTCAGGATCGACACCGTTAAGCACGTGAACCTTGAGTTCTGGCAGGCCTGGGGGACGGCAATCCGCGCAAAGGCCCGCGAGCTTGGCCGGCCGGACTTTTTCCAATTTGGGGAGGTGGCCGACCACAACGGCGACACCGCCCTCATGAGCGAGTTTTGCACCACGGGCACGCTCGACGCAGTCCTCGACTTCGGCTTCTACGACGGTGCCCGCGACTTTGTCTCCAAGGGGGGGGAGTCGGCCGCCCTGGCGAGGCTGTTCGAGAGGGACGGTTGGTACTTGGGTCCCGACCGGAACGCCCAGGGGGAGACGACATTCATCAGCAACCACGATGACGGACGCTTCGGGTATTTCCTGAAGGAGGACAACCCGAATGCCGATTCGAGGCAGATGTGCGACCTGCTTCTCCTGGGCCAGGAGCTTCTGCTGACGGCCCGGGGGCAGCCCGTCATCTACTACGGGGACGAGCAGGGCATGGTGGGAACCGGCAACGACATGGGAGCCCGGGAGGACATGTTTGCCTCGCGGGCCCCGAAGTTCCGGGACCTCGCGCTTCTTGGGACCACGAGAAGGGGAGGGGATGACAAATTTGACGTAAACCATCCCTTTTACAGGACCCTCCGGACACTCTCCCTTCTCCGCACCGCCAATCCGGCGCTTTCGCGCGGCTCCATGCTGGTCCGCGACACCAAGGAGCCCCATCTTTTCGTGTTCTCGCGCATCGATCGCTCCGACCTCGTCGAGTTCCTCGTGGCCCTCAACAACTCGAGGACGGAGACCGTGGGCGGCCGGGTCGCAACCTGCCAGGCTGCGGGCGCCGGATTCCGGGTCGTGTTCGACTCCCGAAACCCCGATCTCTTCGGTGAACCGAGCATGGTTGCCGACGACATCGGGACGGTGTCCGTGTCGCTCGCGCCGCTCCAGTGTGTCATTTGGAAGGCGCAGGCTCCGTTGCAACCTCCAAAGCGACCCGCCTCCATTCAGTTCACAAGGCCGTTGAGCGGATCGACCTTGGCGTTCACCGAGAGGAAGGTCTACGGCCATGCGATCCCCGTGCGGCAGGAGCTTCTCGCTGAGGTCGAGGGCGGGGACGGATTCGCGGAGGTGACGTTCACGATGAAGCGAGCCTCGCGCCCGGGCCAGTATGAGCTGCTGGGCACAGCCGATTCCCCTCCGTACAGGGTCTTCTGGCGCCCGCCGGCGGACTTGGCCGAAGGTGATGAGTTGGCCTTCATGGCGACTCTGGATGACCTGCGGGGCCGCAAGGCATCGGCCGCGATCGCTGGGGTGAGGGTGACGCCGAGCGACATTTCGTTCGGAATAAAGGGGGCGATTGTCCCGGTCTTCACCCGCGAACCCGGTCCCGTAGTTCGTGCGGTGGAGGGCCAGGGGCTGACGCTGACGGTCGCTGCCACGGGCACGGAACCCCTGGAATACAGGTGGCTGCATGACGGCAATGAGATCGCCGGGGCATCGCTGCCCGAGCTAAAGCTGGAAAAGATCTCGGCCGACGCCTCCGGGCACTATCTTGCCCTTGTCCGCAGCCGGGAAGGCACCAGCATCAGCCGGGATATCCTCGTACAAGTGGACGCGAACCCATCCAGACTCCAATGAAGCCCTCCCAAAAAAGATTCTTCTCGCCCGTCATTTCCGCAATCTTCGCCGGGGCCTGCATCCTGTCCTCGCGGGCCCCGGTCTGCGCCGACCCGGTTGACCCATGGTGGAAGCACGCGGTCGTCTACGAGATCTATCCCCGCAGCTTCCAGGACTCGAAAGGGAACGGCGTCGGCGACCTCAACGGGATCACGGAGCGCCTCGACTACCTGCACGCGCTCGGTGTCGACGCAATTTGGATCGCCCCCATGTACCCCTCCCCGCAGGTCGACTTCGGCTACGACGTCTCCGACTACGAGAACGTCGACCCGCAGTACGGCACGCTCGCCGATTTTGACCGGCTCGTGTCCGAGGCGAAGAAGAGGGACATCCGCGTCGTCCTGGACATGGTCGTGAACCACACCTCCGACCAGCACCCCTGGTTCATAGAGTCGTCCCGGTCGCGCACCGACCCCAAGCACGACTGGTATTGCTGGAGCGACGGAAAGCCCGGCCCGGACGGAACACGTGTCCCGCCCAACAATTGGGTCAGCCTCTTCGGGGGATCCGCGTGGCAATACGTTCCGTCGATCGGGCAATTCTACTACCATAAGTTCTACCGCCAGCAGCCCGACCTCAACTGGAGGAATCCCGCGGTCGAGAAGGCCATGTTCGACTCCATGAGGTTCTGGCTGGACCGGGGCGTGGCCGGCTTCCGCCTCGACGCCGTTCCCGAGCTTTTCGAGGACGAGAAGCTTCGGGACGAGCCTGTGGTCGGGGGCAGGAACTCCCAGGGCGACCTCAATCTGAGACACATCTACACCAACAGCCTCCCGGAGGTGCACGGCGTTCTCCGGCGTATGCGGGCGATGGTCGAACAGTACCCCGGGGACAGGGTGCTGATAGGTGAAACCTACCTTCCGTCGACGGCGGAGATGGACAAGTGGTACGGAGGGGTCCGCCATGACGAGCTCCAGTTGCCGATGGACATGCTTATCGGGTTCATCGACAGGCTCGACGCGGCTAAGTTCCGACAGCGCCTGCTCGAGGTGGAGACGCAGATTCACGGTTCGCAGCCGCTCATCGTTTTTGACAACCACGACAACGTCCGCAGCTGGGACCGGTACGGCGACGGGGTGCACAACGTGCGGATTGCGAAGATCATCGCGACGCTCCTCCTGACCTCGAAGTCTACCGCGCTCATGTACCAGGGTGAGGAGCTGGGACAGGCCACCACAACCCCGAAGAGGGTCGAGGATGTGAAGGATCCGATAGGCATCACGGGGTGGCCCAAGGAAAAGGGTCGCGACGGCGAGCGGACCCCCATGCAGTGGGACGATTCGAATTCCCAGGCCGGATTCAGCACGAACCCTAAGACGTGGCTCCCGGTTCCCGCATCCTACACCTCGGTCAACGTTAAGGCGGAATTGGCCGATTCGGAGTCAGTGCTCAATTGGTACCGGCAGCTCATCGCCCTGAGACGATCCAACCCGGCGCTCCACGACGGCAGGATGGCCTTCCTCGACCAGGGCAACGCGAACGTGCTCTCCTTCGTGAGGGTGGACGATTCCGGGAAGGCCGTGCTGGTTTCAATGAACATGACGGGGACCGCTCAACCCGTGTCCCTGGACCCCTCCGAGGCAGGTGCGAAGGGCACGCAGGTCACGACCCTGATGACCAGCGATGCTTCGCTCCAGTCCGCCAAGTCGACGCAAGGTGTTGAGCTGCCACCCTTCGCAACCTGGGTCGCATCCATTGAGTAGCAGCCGGACATTTTTCGGCCATCCGCACAAGATGAGCGCAGGGCGACTCGGGTCGTCCATCAGCGCCGCCCTCGTTCTCTTGTCGTTTGCTCGGCCACTCCAAGCCTACGATTTCGCATTTGGGGCGGACTTGTCCTTCCTCAGGCAGGCGGAGCAGAGCGGAAGGGTCTTCAAGGACGGCAGCCGCCCATCGCCCGGGCTTCAGATCTTCCGCAACCACGGATACAACTGGATTCGCCTGCGCGTATTCGTCGAGCCCGTCGGGGAGGGTCTGCCGAACGACCTCAACTACACGATCGCGATGGCGCAGGAGGCAAAGGGGCTCGGATACCATTTCCTCCTCGATTTCCACTATGCGAATTCGTGGGCCGATCCCGGGAAGCAGCCAACCCCTGCGTCCTGGATGGGCCTGTCGCACAGGAAGCGAGTTCGGAAAGTCTATGAGTACACGCGCGACACCATTATTGCGTTCCGCGAGGCCGGCGTACTGCCGGACATGGTCCAGGTCGGCAACGAGGTGACGAACGGCATTCTTTGGCCCGACGGTAGGCTCCCTGAAAACTGGGATAATTTTGCGGACTATATCCGGGCGGGCATCAAGGGAGTCCGCGCCGGGGCCGGCGACAGGCCGGCCCCAAAGATCATGATCCATATCGACAAGGGCGGCAGCATCGCGAACACGAGGGCCTTCTTCGATAAATTGAATTCCTACAGAGTCAGCTATGACGTCATCGGGTTTTCCTATTACCCGTGGTGGCAGGATACGATTGAGGACCTGAGGGAGACCCTTGCATTCACCGCGAACAGATACGGCAAGGATGTTATTGTCGTGGAAACGGCCTATAACTGGACTCCCGCATTGGAGTCGGCCGACCGTGCAGGTCCTTACCCGGAGACGCCCGACGGCCAACGGGATTTTCTCGACGAAGTGACTCGCATCGTGATGGGTGTGCCAAACGGACGCGGCATCGGTGTCTTCTGGTGGGAGCCGGCCGTGGGGGCGCTCGGAAACGTCGGCTCGCGTGGATTTTTCGACCCGGCGGGAAATTCGCTGCCCGTCCTCGATGTGTTCGACAAGTACACGAGGCCCGTGCCGCGCGCCGCAGCCCAGTGACAGCCTTATCGGAGGGGAGCGACTCTTAGCAGGGCGACGTCCCGACCACGCCGCCTAGTTTCCCGATTCCCCATGAGGTAGCCTAAGGAGGAAGACCTCGAATGTAAGTAGGCCAGCGGCCACGGCCGGGTCGGACGCGGCAATCTCCTCTGCCTCCCTCCGGTCCTTGGCGATCACGAAGAAGCTGGAATAGGAATCCGGATCTGCGTCCGGGGTCTGCAGCACAACCACGACACTCCTGGCCTTTGCCCTCTGCTTGAGCAGTTCCAAATGCTTGGCCAGCAGGTCGGCCTGGCCAGGTGTCCTTGACGATGCTTCCTTCAGGGCCGCCGCGGGCGCAAACGCGACTTCGTAGACCGCGCCGGCGGGATCACCGTACTGGTCCACGGAGGGGCCGGTTTCAGCCATTGTCTCCGCGACGTACCGGAGGCCCTGGGTGTAGCCCTCGGCCTTTTCGCCCGCATGGCGCATGTTTTCGACGATCCTGAAATGGTAGCCGCCCTTGAAATAACTTCGGGTCTGAAGGCGCTCGTTGAACAGCAGGATGTCGTTGTGGTAGTTCGGCCATTCATACTCGGCGGTCGACACGAAGACCCGGGCGTCCACGGCGCGGCCGGACTTCGCGAATTCGTCCTCGTACTGCCAGAGCTGGGCCACGAACGGGCCCACGGCTACGAAACCCTGGAACAGGTCCGGCCGACTGAACATCGCGTACAAAGTGAAACAACCTCCCAGCGAGCATCCCATGAGTATTCTGTGAGCGGGATCCGCCCGGTAGTCCCGCTCAAGGAGGGGGATGGCCTCCGTTTCGATCATATGCAGGAACTGGGCTGCCTGCCCCCCGCCGGCACGGTTCCCCTTGATGAACTGCATCGGGGTCAAATCGTCGACCCTCAGGACTTCGTAATCGGGATGATCGCCCACGTATCCGATGCCGACCACGATCATCTCGGGCACCGACTTGTCCCAAAACAGGTTCGAATAGGTCGAGAGGACGCCCTGAAAGTCGTAGTATCCATCGGTCACAAAGACGACAGGGTACCTCCTTTCCGGGCTCGTCCTGAAGGAGGCCGGCAGGCCGACGTAAAGCTGGTACTGGCGGTCCTCGCGCGTCCTAGGGAGCACGCGGACCTCGGCATTGTTCACGACGACGGGCGGGTAACGCCCCTCGGGGCGATCGCCGTCGGCGCGCGCAAACGCCGCTGTGCATGCGAGACCGAATGCAAGGGGTGTTGCGAATCGCATTCCGGGATTTTCCGGTCCGCCGGCGACGGAGTCAACCGGCCATCGCGCCTGGATTGAGATTGGCTCAGATCGAATTGCCTTCAGACGAGAATCGGGAAAAAATCGGGGGAATGCCCTCCCGCTGCGACTTTGGGTCCTGATTGCGCCGGATGAATTTCACGTGGCAGTCATCTATAGTGAAACGCCTCAAGCCCGAGAGGATCTACCTCGTAATCGCGGGTACCTTCGGCCTGGCGGCGCTCTTCGCCAACGCACCCTTTCAGGCTCCCGACGAGGGCGAGCACTACGCCCGCATGTTTCAGCTCAGCGAGGGAGTGCTTATAGGGGAACGATATGCCGGCACGGCGGGCGGCGAGCTGCCTCAACCTGCGATCGACGTGATCAATCTGGGTGGAACCCGGACTTATTACGAAAAGAAGATGACGCACGACCTCTTCGCCGAGTTGTTGCATCCCGCCTTCGTCGATTGGAGTCGCGCTCCTCGAGCTTATCACGATTTCCGCCACTCGGTTCTCTATTCGCCTGCGGGTTATCTGCCGCAGACGCTCGTCGTCTTTCTTGGCCGTCATTTGCGGGTGGGGCCGCTCGGAATAATGTACCTCGCTCGCCTGGCGGGATTCGCGGCCTCCCTGGCGCTCGGCTATGCTGCGCTGAAAACTCTCCCAATTTATCGGTGGACGACTCTCGTGCTCCTGCTTTGCCCCATGAGCCTGTATCTCTTGGGTTCATTGGCGCCGGACGGAATGCTGATCACCGGGTCAACTCTGCTGATGGCCCGTCTAGTACGACTGGTCGTGCAAAAGGACCGGCCGGTCGATTCGAGGGAGCAAGCCATCGTTTTGGTGTTGGCGGGGCTGCTGGCCCTGGCGAAGTTCGTATTTCTTCCGTTTGCGGGTGTCGCAGCATTGCTGATTTATCCGAGGCTCGGTTCTCTGCGAAGCAAGGCAATCTTCGGCGCGGCCGTCTTAGTCTGTTGCGTCCTGCCCGTCTGGTACTGGGGGCGCGTCACGGTGGCCCTGTTTGTTCCGGGAAGGATTGATTTTCCGATCGACCCGGTGATGCAGGCGCGCCACCTCGTCGGCGCGCCACTGGCTTTCATGGCGACGCTCGCGCGCACGATTCACGTGCGATATCCGTTCTACCTCCACTGGATGGTCGGGATGCTCGGACGGGGAGATACGCCGATGCCAGGCTGGTTCTACCCAGCGTTCGGCATTGGGCTGATCGGCTGCCTGATTCTAGAGTCGGGCGGAGCCCAGGGCGTGGGGTGGGGTCCTCGCGTGGTCATGATCGCGGCGGCGGCGGCATCGGTGCTCCTCATCTTCGCGGCCCAATACGTGAGTTGGACTGCCACCGGTTCCCTGGGCCTCATTGAGGGCGTACAAGGGCGATATTTCCTTCCGCTTGCTCCTTTGGTGATCCTCAGCTTTCCGCGGATTCTGGCCACATCGGCCGAATCGTTGGCCGCGGCGCTGGCAAGCGTCCAATCGGTCCTTTGGGCCACTGTCTGTCTCTTGACTGTGATTTTCCGTTACTACGTGCCCGCGCCGGCGCTCCCAAAGGGGCCGATGGCGCGCCTGGCCAACATCTCCACCTTTGCCAACGTTGGGACCGGGTCGAACGTTCTGACCACGGAAATAGTCGTCAGCGGGCATGGACTGGAGACTCTCTTGATCCGGGCTGATGGCGCGAGCCTCGCGAAGCTCGGCGTCTTGGGTGTGCTCGCAAATCCTTCGCTGAGGGTTCGGGACTCGGAAGGGAACGTGCTGGCATTCAACACGGCGCCTGGGACGAATTCCAATACGAAGCGGATTTCGGTTTCTTCCGCCTCCGTGGGCGCGTTTCAATTGCCGACCAACAATGCCGATTCGGGTGTGGTTCTAAGACTCACAGAGGGAAGATATTCAATTGAGGTTGGCGGTGTAAATGGAACCACGGGAATTGTTCGGGAGGAGATCTATGAGATCTCAGGCAGCGGTACGCGCCTGGCAAAGGTCTCCTCGCGCGGCTTTGTTGGAAAAGGAAGCAACACGATGATCCTTGGCTTCGTTGTCGGTGGGGCGGGCACCGAGCGGTTGCTCTGTCGTGCCGTTGGCCCGAGCCTCGCGAAATTTGGCGTTATCGGGGCGCTATCCCGACCGACGCTGGACATTGGACCGTTGCCGTCTGGCGATTTGATAAACTCCTCCTGGGGGACCAGTCCCTTCAGGGCCGAAATCTCGAGTGCGGCGTCCTCGGTCGGCGCCTTCCCGTTGGCTGGGGACAGCGCCGACAGCGCTGCGATTTTTTCCGCTCCACCTGGCGCGTACACCATGAAGGTCCTGGGAGAGGGTAGTGCCGCGGGGGTGGCTCAGGTCGAAATCTATGAGTTGCCGTGACTGACCCGGTTCCTCGTCTTGGGGGTCCGACAGCCAATTTCGGGCGGAGGGTAGCGGGTCCGGTGACGGTGCTCCCCGTCACCTCACGGCGTTGATGCCCCCGGATTTCTCGGCCTGTTTGACGAGCCCCATCGCGACGTCGAGCTTAAGGTCCTCAAGTTTATTGAAGTTGATGCAACTGCGGCCGGTCTTCACTTTGCCGAGCTTCGCGGAATTCCGCTCGACGAGGTAACCGTCCTTGTCGCCGACACAAATGTGGAGGCTGTAGTAGTTCTTCGCCGAGGCGAGTCCGATAAGGAACCAGTCGCCTTCGCGACCGCTGGCAGACTTGTAGCGATACTTCCCGTAGCCGATGATGGGCGACGGCCCCATGCCGGACATCACAGCCGCCGCGAGCTTCGGCACGGCCTTGCGGATTGCCTTGTGCACGGTCGTCATCGTATCGCGGCGGTCGGCGGGGAGAGAGGCCAGGAATTCGTCGACGGTTGGGAGTGTCTTCAGCATGCGGCGAGGCTGTGCGCCCGGTGTTCAGCGATCAAACATGAATACCGATAGGGAATTCATAACATACAGCTCGTAACGGGTCCTACCCAATAAAACGGGAGACAGGTGCTGGCCGACATTGGGCTAGTGGTAACAATGCAATTGAATGCGTTGAGCCGTTCGTCATAATCAAGACTCAGTAGGCAGTGGTCGAAAAGTATATGATTCTTTCGCAAATGCGTGTTTTCCAAAAGCTAAAAAAAGTGATTATGCCGCTTGATGTGGCAGATACATAGGCGATGTGCAGCTTGATAAGTATGAAAGAAATACGAGGCACATTCTCTCAGCTACGTTCGGCAGCGTCTCCATCGCTACGTCCGGTTGTAGACTTCTTGCACAAGCTGATAGCCTCACTCGACAAGGCATACGTTGAAGTCGTTTGGGCTCGGCAAGAGATTGCGAGCTTCGGCGTTGGACCAAAGAAAATGAGCCAACACTATGCCTACATAGGAGTTCATAAATCTCATTTAAACCTCGGTTTCTATTACGGTACGTCACTCAAGGATCCGGCTGGTCTTCTCGAGGGCAGCGGAAAGAAGCTGCGGCACGTGAAGATCAGCGAGATGGCTGAGGCGAAAAGTCCAGCAGTCGAGTCGTTGCTGATCCAGGCGATCGCTGACCGCAGGCAGAACCAAAATGACGCCTAACCAATCGTCGGAGCCGACTCTGGCGTCAGGAACGTCTCCTGCGGGGCAGGAGTCGCGGCTTCCTTAGAGCAGTTTACCTCAACGTTCGGCGAATATAAGTTCCCGATGAAACCTTTGAGCGTGGTTCTACCCGGAACATGGAAACTGATTAGTCGCATCGATTGCACCCGCAGCGGCGAGCGTCGCTTGGAGCCGTCGCTAGGCGAAGATCCCGTGGCGCTGCTCTTTTATGACCAGTCAGGGTATTTCGCCGCACAGTTTATGAAGCGGGATCGTTCTGGTTCGATCAGTCATGTGGCCGCTAGTGCCTCAAACAACAGTCGCGCGCAAGATGGCTACAATGCCTATTTCGGCACCTACACAATCGACGAGACTGAGAAAACGGTGACTCAGCGGCTTGTCGGCGCACTTTCGAAGGAGAATGTGGGTTTGGTGGTAACTCGAATGATGCTTGTTGAGGGCGATACTCTCACCATCAAGCTGGAGACCACCTCGACGGAGGATGAAGCAATCATTCGCACGCTGATTTGGTCTCGCGTAAGTTAGTTTTCATCTTGCCGAATAACGTGCCGAACCCATCGAAGCATCCGACGCCGCCCTCCGTCACGTCCCCTGCGGGGCAGGGGGCGCGCCGTCGTTGGCGCGGATAAGCGCGACGTTAGGCTTTCCGATGACACCACATGTAGCGATCATTTCGGCGGCGCTCCCGAGCGGGGTTTCGTTCGCGGAGAAGCTTATCATTCCGGCTTTAGGCGTCATTGCGCTTCTCGTCGTCACACATTTCGTCGCCGCTATGGCCTATGCCCGCCGCATTGCGACGCGCGCTCGTTCCGAGCTTCGGGCGGGACATGAGAGAACTGCTCGTAGCATCATCCTCGGGATCGACGCGGGCTTTTTCGGCAATACCGCTTATCGTTTCTTGCCCCAAGATTTGCGGGATCGATTTCAAAGCGCTCATCACCGCCCAAACCCGTGACCGGCTTGAAGGACCAGCCTAAGCAATCAAAGGATCCGGCGCTCGCGTCAGGCATGTCTCGTGCGGTGCACGAGCCGCGCCATCGTTAACGCAAATCATTTCAACGTTGATCTAGCTGCGCGCTTACAAGCGAAAAGATAGTGCTCCTGTCCGCGGCGTATGGATACGGCGGTTTTGGACTGATCCACCTAATGGTGGCAGAGGACAGGGACCGGACTGGATGTGA